>Ga0335085_10003723_pt1 | contig 25979 bp, 28 predicted proteins | sample Lox_Sample_45_FD_206712 | JGI IMG/M metagenome (GOLD analysis project Ga0335085, IMG submission 206712) | Soil microbial communities from Loxahatchee National Wildlife Refuge, Florida, United States - Lox_Sample_4.5 | ecosystem: Environmental > Terrestrial > Soil > Wetlands | place: USA...
CCGCGGCGATTGCGAGGCCCACTCCCGTATTCCCCGACGTGGCCTCGACAACGAGGCCCCCGGGCTTGAGACGCCCTTCCCTTTCCGCCGCCTCGATCATGGCCACCCCGATCCTGTCCTTCACGGATCCGCCGGGATTGAAGAATTCGGCCTTGGCATACACCGGCGTCCGCATCCCGGTGGCGACGGCGTTCAGCCGAACCAGGGGCGTCCAGCCGATCGTCTCGAGGATGTTCGCGTACGGCCTAGCGTGGGGCGGCATCCGAGCTTCCTGTCGGCGCGGCCCCCGGCGGGCGTCGAAACTCGATCGGCTGGAGGAACGCCGTTGGGACCGGCCTGCCGTCGCGTCGTGCCGGCGCGTAATGAAGCCGGGCGGCACCGGCGAGTGCCGCAGAGTCGAGGGTCGAGGAGCCGCTCGATTGCGCGACGCGGGAGGACTCCGGACGCAGCTGGCCCGTCGAATCAACGAACAGGCGCAGCATGACGTCGCCCTCCCTGCCCTCGTCGAACAAGCGCGGCGGGTATTGGATCAGCGCGGCGCCGTTCACCGTCGCGTGCGGCGCCTCATCCGGCTGCTGGCCCGGTTTCCCGCAGGCGAGGAGCGCGGCGACCCCGAGCAAGGGCGCAACCCGCGGCCCGCATCTCACCGCTTCGGCCCCTCCTCCCCGAGCTGCCTCTTCCACGCCGCCAGCCGGTTCAGCGCATCGAGGGGAGACATGGCGTCAAGGTCGAGCTCCGCCAGCTCGGTGACGAGGGGGTGCGGCGGTGGTGGTGGTGCAAAAAGGCCGAGCTGGTGAGCATCCGGCGGCGCCGGCGCCGGTTGGTGCGCCACGTGGTGGCCCGCTTCCAGGAGGTGCAGCACCTCACCCGCCCGCTCCACCACACGGGTTGGGAGGCCGGCGAGCCGGCCCACGTGAATGCCGTAGGATCGGTCCGCCCCGCCTGGCTCGAGCCGGTGCAGAAACACCACCTCGTCGCCGACCTCGCGCACCGCAACGTTGAAGTTGCGCGCGTGCGCCAGCTCCTCGGTCAGCTGCGTGAGCTCGTGATAGTGCGTCGCAAAGATCGTCTTGCACCCGATGACGTTGTGCAGGAACTCCGTGACCGCCCAGGCGATCGCCACGCCGTCGTAGGTGGAGGTCCCCCGCCCGATTTCGTCGAGCAGTACGAGACTCCGCGCGCTCGCGCCGTGCAGGATGGCGCTCGTCTCGCTCATCTCGACCATGAACGTCGACTGTCCCCGCACCAGGTTGTCCGATGCGCCCACGCGCGTGAACAGGCGGTCCACCACTCCGATCCGCGCCCGGCGCGCCGGCACGAAGGCGCCCATCTGCGCGAGCAGCACGCACAGGCCGATCTGCCGCAGCAGCGTCGACTTCCCTGCCATGTTGGGCCCGGTTAGGACGATCACCCGGCCGCTCTCGTCCAGACGGGCATCGTTCGGGATGAATGTCTCGCGGGGGATCATCCGCTCGACCACGGGGTGGCGGCTGCCCTCGAGCTCGATTGCGAATCCGTCGTCCACTTCCGGGCGGACGTATCCCTCCCGGTGCGCCAGGTCTGCGAGGGCGCTCCAGACGTCGAGCCAGGCGAGCAGCTGGGCTGTGACCTGGATTCGGGAGCTCGCCGCTCCGACGCGAGCCCGCAGCTCCGTCACGAGCTCCGCTTCGCGACTCGCAATCCGCTCTTCGGCACCCAGCACCTCCGCCTCCCGCTCCTTCAATTCCGCCGTCACGAACCGCTCCGCTCCCGACACGGTCTGGCGGCGTTCATAGTCGGGAGGAACACGCGTGAGGTGCGGCCTGGTCACCTCGATGTAGTAGCCGAAGACTTTGTTGAAACCGACCTTGAGGGAGCCGATGCCGGTGCGCTCCCGCTCGCGCCCCTGCAGGGAGGCGATGTACTGCTTCCCTCCGTCTCGGGCGTCCTTGAGTTCGTCGAGCCGGCGGTCGTACCCGGTCCTGATGGCGTCCCCGTCGCTCAGTTGGGCGGGTGGCTCGTCCACCAGCCCTCGCTCCAGTTCGCCGCAGATGTCGGTCAACAGGTCGAACTGCTCGGCCGCCTGCTCGAGCAGGGCCGCCGCTCCCCGTGCTTCGAGTCCGTCGAGGGCGGCGCGCACGTCCGGAAGCCGGTGCAGGGAATCACGGAGCGCCCCAAGTTCCCGCGGCGTGGCGCGCCCCAGCGCGGCCCGGCCCGCCAGACGCTCCATGTCGCGCACACCTTCCAGGGCTTCGCGTAAGCGGTCGCGCCCACGGGCGTCACGCACGAGCGCCGCGACGCAGTCGAGCCGCGCGTTGATCGCAACGGGATCGACGAGCGGCGCCAACAAGGTGCGGCGCAGGAGCCGCGCGCCGAGCGGTGTCACGGTCCGGTCGAGAACCGCGAGCAGGGTGCCACCCTCGGTGCCGGCGCGCAGTGGGGCAATCAGCTCGAGGTTGCGGCGGGTCATGTCGTCGAGCGGCAGGATGTCGCGACGGCGGACCACGCGGGGTCGGGCGAGATGCGGCAGGCCACCGGGTTTGAGCTCGCGCGCGTATCGCAGCAATGCCCCGGCGGCGCCCAGGGCGGCGCGGTCCCCCTCGTCCACGCCCAGTCCGTCGAGCGACGCAACGGCATAGGAGCGCTGCAAATCGTCCCGGGCGAGATCGGGATCGAACTCCCACGCATCGCGCACCGTGCGCGCCGCACCCTCAGGGAGCGCGAGCGCCATGCCGGCAGGGATCACGATCTCGGCGGGCTCGTAGCGCGCGAGGGCCCCCTCGAGCTCGGTCGCAGGAACGGTTTCGAGCACCAGCTCGCCCGTGATTGCGTCGAGTGCCGCGAGGCCGGCGTGGTCACGCTCCGGGCTCACGGCGACGACGAAGTTGTTGCGATTGCGCTCGAGCCACTCGTCGGTCAGCACCGTCCCAGGGGTGACCGTCTCCACTACTTCCCGCCGCACGATCCCCTTCGCGAGCTTCGGGTCCTCGGTCTGCTCGCAGATCGCTACGCGATGCCCCCGCGAGATCAACCGCCGCAGGTATTCGGTGGCCGCCTTCACGGGTACCCCGGCAAGCGGCACCTCAGCCGCTCCGCCGTTATTGCGCGACGTGAGCATCAACCCTAGCTCGCGCGCTGCCAGGCGGGCATCGTCCTCGAACATTTCGTAGAAGTCGCCCATCCGAAAGAACAGGATGGTGTCGGGATACCGCGCCTTGATGTCGCGATACTGTTGCATCAGTGGCGTGCCGGTCTCCGCCCGTGTCGTCACGGTTCTTCCACGATGAACGGCTGGCCGCCGAGCTTGGTCTTGAGGCGGGCAAGCGCCTGTTGCGCCTCGTCCCGGGTCGCGTAATGGCCCACGCGGACCTTGAATAGGCCGCTCGTATCTCGCACCACGCGGGCGTCGAAGCCCATCACCTTGAGGCGACTCAGGACATCGTCGACCTGGGGCGCACTTTTCACGGCCAGGACCTGCACGGAGTACTTCGGCTGGCCACCCGGAGTGGCACCCGCCACCGCGCTGTCCGTGGGCGCTGTCGCGGCGGGCCGTGTCGGCAGCCCCGTGCAACGCGTGGCGTAGAAGGTGACCTGGTTCTTGAACTCGATGTCGTCGCCGGCGCCGGCGAGTGCGTCCTGGATCAGGGCACAGCCGTGGGCGTCATCCTTCATATCGAAGTATGCGCGCGCGCCCCAGAACGCCGCGCGCGCCCGCAACGGAGAGTCGGGATAGTCCCGACGCATCCGGTCCGCTGCCTGCACCGTCGCCGCCGGGTCCCCCTGCGCGAAGTTGAGCTGCGCGAGGAGGAGCAGGGCCGAGTCGGCCCAGGCAGATCTCCCGTACTCGATGATCACGCGCTCGAGATAGGTGGCGACCGTCGGAGCGTCGGACGCGACGCGCGCCGCGGTGAGCAGCACGCCGGGGAAGAGCGAGTCAGTGGGCGGCACTCGCGCAAGCAGGCCTCGCATCATCGCTCGCGCAGAGTCCGGTCGCGTTTGCGCGACCACGAGTGCCTCGCGGCGCACCGAGTCCGCCTTGGGAACGAATTGAGCGTGGAGCCGGGCGGGAGGCGTCGCCACGACGAGCACCGCCGCGGACAGTGTCAAGCCGGCTCTCACGCTGCCTCGCGCACGGCGACCGCCAGGGTGAGCAGCAGCTCGGTCACGATCGCTCCATCATCGCTGAGAGTAGACGACTTGAGTGACTGGTCCGCGGCGAGCGCGCGACGCACGGCATGGCGCAGCGCCGCGAGTTTCCACTGCGAGGCCCATCGCGCCCACCGGGCCGCCTCGTCCTTCCAGTTACCGAGCCCGAACGGCCGCGCGGCAAGGATGTGGCGGAACACCACGTCGGGGAGCCGTCCGGGCGGCACTCCACGCTCGAGCTCCGCGCGGGCGAGCGCCGTGCCGATGAGTGCGGTGCCGAGCGCGGTCACGATGCGCACGCCGGACATCCCCGGCTGCGCGAGCACGGGCTCTACGAGCCGGACGGCGTCCGCCGCACGCCGGTCGAGAGCGGCCTGGACGAGGTCGCCGAGCGTCTCACCGTGCCGCACACCCACGAGCGCGGCCACGTCGGCCTGCGTCGCGGCCCGGGCGTGCGGACCCGGGGAGGTCCCACCGGTTAACGCGGCGAGCTTGTCGACTTCCTGTGCCAGGGTGCCGAGGTCGTGACCGGTGACCTCGAGCAGGAGGCGGGCTGCTTCGGGCTCGAGGGTGAGCCCCTGCCGAGCGGCGTGGTGTGCGACCCAGCGAGCCACCCGATCTGGGGGCAGGTGCTCGACCCCGACGGTGGTGGCTTCACGCGCGAGCGCGGCGTCCGGGTCCTCGCCCGCTCCCTGCACCAGCACCAGCACCGTGGTCGGGTTCGGGGCAGCGACGTAGTGCAGCAACGCCTTGTACAAGGTCGACGTCTTCTTGACCTGCTCCACACCCCGCAGGATCACGGCTCGGGTAGGCGCCAGCAGTGGCAGCGTACTGACCAGCGCGTGAAACGCGCCGGCATCGAGTGCGCCGGCGCTCCGCTGATCGACGTTGAAGTCGCGTGCCGCCGGCTCGACCGCTCGATCGATCAGAGCCCGGATCGCCTCGTCCTTCAGCACGTCCTCATCGCCGTGAAGGTAGTACACGGGGTCCGCCGCGCCGCGCTTGAGGCTCCGCAAGAGCGCGTCGAAGGAAAGAGCGCTCATACGGGGCGGAAGTTACCGCAGCCTGCGCCTAGCGTCGAGCCGCGGCCGGCTCGACGAGGGCTGTTCCGTACGGGTTCGGGTTGCTGAAAACCACGCTGGCGCGCGGGTCCTGGAAGGAGACGAAGGGCAGTCCGGCCTGCGCAACCGGCTTGGGGAATGGAACGGGAGGCAGCATCGGGGGGCGGTCGTTCGAGGGCCGCCGCACTCCTTCCGCGGCGACCAACGCGAGTGCCACGACGACGAAGAGCGCGGCGAACATCCCCACGCGAGCGGGAAGCGTCGGCCCCGATAGGAACCGCTCGCGTCTGAGACGGCGCTCCAACCGACGGCGGAAATCCGCCGACGGTTCCACCGGCTCGGCCGCCTGGAGCGCGAGCACTGCGCGCCGCACCCGAACGTCGTATTGGCGGCACGAGGCACAGCTGGCGAGATGGCGCTCGAAGCGCCGCTCCTCCCCGGGCTCGGCGATCAGCCCGTCACGGTACTCGGTGTACGAGGCCCGGAATTCTGCGCATTTCATCGTCGGGAAATGTACTACCGCTGCCACCGGGCCGGGTTCCTGGAAGGCCCTCCCGGGCACCCAAACGCCCGCCCCCGGGAAGGGGCGGGCGGAAGGGTTTGCAAGACACGGCTACTCGAGGAGTGGTGCGATCGTCTGGGCGAAACCGTTGCGCGCCCGGTTCAAGCGGCTCTTTACGGTGCCGAGGTTGCAACCCGTGATTTCGGCGATCTCCGCGTAGCTCTTGCCCTCGAGCTCGCGGAGCACGAAAACCGCCCGGTGGTGTGCCGGCAGCTGCCCCACGCACTGATCCACGACCTCCTTGAGGTACCGTCTCCGGTACAGGTCGTCGGGACGCGCTCCCACGTCCTCGAACTGCAGGGGGCGGTGGTCAGCCTCCCAGTACTTCTTGATCGTCTGAAACAGCACGAGGGGATTACGACTCCGGTTCCGCAGCTCGTTCTTGGCCAGGTTCGACGCGATCGTGTAGATCCAGGTCGAGAACTTCTTGGTCTGGTCGAAACGATGGAGGTGGCGGAAGACGCGAATGAAGACTTCCTGTACCAGGTCCTCCGCCCGCTCCCGGTCGCCGATGGTGCGGTTGACGAAATTCAGGAGCCTGGTCTGGTAGCGGTCGACCAGGGCGCCGAAGGCCTGAGGGTCGCTGTCCAGATGCCGCAGCACGAGCTGGCCATCGGTCAGCTCATGCAGGGCTTCACGTTCTAGGGCTCGGGGGCTGTCATGCGCTGGCAGGTTCCGGTTGAGGACCGCTCGCATGCGACCTCCACGTTGTAGAAAGTTGCTGCCTGGGACTCCGGGGCTACTACTCTGACGGCCCGGTACTATGACTCTTAAGACTCTGCGTACCCTTGTATAGATACGGCAGGAACCGTTCCCGTCGCACCCGTCATGTAAGTCATTTACCAGAGCGATGTTAGATCGAGTTCCGGTTGGTCCAATTGATGCGCTGTCCCACGGGGGTGACACGTTCTCGCTACATCCCCAAGATGAATCCTGCCATATAAAGGATAGAAACCGCCGTCTTGGCGTCCCTGATTTCGCCGTCTCTGATCCCTTCCAGCACACTCGAGAGTGGCCGTGGGACGACCTCGATAAACTCGTCCCGCTCCCGCGCGACCTCGCCCGGCTTCAGGTCCGTGGCCCAAAACAGGTGAATCACCTCGTCCGTAAAGCCCGGGGTGGTCCAGACGGATGTGAGCGCTTCGATGCGACCGGCATGGACGCCAGCTTCCTCGAGCAGCTCGCGGCGGGCGCATGCCACGGGCTCCTCGCCCGGCGCAAGCGTGCCCGCGGGGATTTCCCACAGCGGCCCACCGGCGGCATGACGGAACTGGCGGATCATAAGGATCGTGGGATCACCGGCCGCGGGGTCGCTCGCGCAGGGAATTACCGCGGCGGCCCCGGGGTGGCGAATCAGTTCGAGGTCGCCCGTCGAGCCGTCGGGGAACTGCACCGTGTCGACGTCGAGACGCACGACTCTGCCGGTGTATACCCGGCGCGTGGCTACCAGCATGGGCAGGCTCCCGTCAGTAGTCGAACAGCCAGGTGAGTGGGACCTTCACGCCCTCCGCCATCAGATAGCCCGCGTTGAGCCGCGGGCTCGCCCGGATCGGGGAGTTCGGGGCGGGGGAGGGGAACGCCGCGAGGCCGACGCGGGTCGCGATGATCTTGAGCCGCAGCATGTGAAACCCGTCGCTGACCAGGAGCACGCGTCGGGAACCCTGGTTCCCAAACCAGTGCGCAACGCCGGCCATGGACGAATAGGTGCTCGACCCGGCCGGGAGCGCGAGCACGCTGCCGTCGGGCAGTCCGAGCTTTTGCAGATAGCGGCGGCCCACTTCGGATTCGCTCAGGGTGTCGCCGGGGCCCACGCCGCCCGTCACGAGAACGACGGGCGCATATCCGCGCTGGTAGAGCGTCGCGGCATGATCGAGCCGGGCTCTGAACACGGGAGAGGGCCGGCCGTTGTACTGGGCCGCCCCTAGGACTGCAATCGCATCGGCGGTGGTAGCGGCGTCGCGCACGGCCGTCACGGCGACTGCGACGACGACGGCGGCCCAGCCGATGAACAGCAGGAGCGCGGCCACGACCGCGGCGAGCAGTCGTCGGCGGACCGTCCAGAAGGACATGGCGGGAATATAGGAGCCTTATGTCGGACCGAACCGCGTCGTCACTGGCGCCCAGTGCCAAAGAGTCGGTCCCCGGCGTCGCCGAGCCCCGGGAGGATATAGCCGCGGGCGTCGAGACCGCGATCGAGCGCGGCTGTGAAAATCGGGACGTCGGGGTGGTGGGCGAGCATGCTCCGCACGCCCTCGGGTGCGGCGACGAGGCAGAGGAATCGGATGCGTCCGCCGCCGGCGCGTTGTAGCGCCGTCACGGCTGCGACGGCCGATCCACCGGTGGCGAGCATCGGATCCAACACAAAGAACGCGCGGTCCTGCTCACCCGCCGGGATCTTGAAGTAGTAGTCGACGGGGCTGAGGGTATCGTGGTCGCGATAGAGCCCGATGTGACCGATGCGGGCCGAGGGAATGAGGGCCGAGATCCCATCCACCATCCCCAGCCCGGCCCGGAGAATCGGAACGAGGGTGAGCTTCTTCCCGGCGACCTGCGCGCCGCGCGTGCGCTCGAGCGGCGTCTCGATCTCGACCTCCTCGAGGGGGAGATCCTTGGTCGCCTCGTAGGCCATCAGGGCGGCAATCTCGCTCACGAGCTGCTTGAAATCGCGCGTTGCCGTGCGCCTGTCGCGCAGGAGCGTGAGCTTGTGCCGGATCAGGGGATGATCGAGCACGGTCAGGTTGGGGAGCGCGCCATGCGGCATGAGCGGAAGGTGTGTTGTCGTGCGGAGCCGTCAAGGCGCGCGTTGCTCCTGGTTTCGGCCCAGGCTAAGTTGGCCGATCCCACGGTCAGGAGCGGAGTTGAAAGGCGCGGCGTTGCAGCTCGCCATACACGAGGTTACGGCCGTCGCGATCGGGTCAGCGACCCGCTACGACGGGGGCACGCTCACCATGTCCGAAGCGGATGCACGTCGTGCTCTCGGGGACCCGGCCCTCGCGAACGTGAGGGTCTCCTGGGCGTCACCCGGCGACTCGGCGCGCATCGTCAAGGTCCTCGATGTGGTGCAGCCGCGTACCAAGGGGCGCGGCGGGCGGGGTATCTTCCCAGGCTTTCTTGGGCCTCCCACGTCGCAGGGACGCGGTGAGACGCACGTGCTGCGTGGAGTGGCGATCGTCGCTGCGGGATATTTGCCGCGCGCCCAGGAAGCGGTGATCGACATGTCCGGCCCCGGCGCCGAGCTCTCCCCGTTTGGCGCTACGCACAATCTCGTGGTTGAATTCACGCCCGCCGAGGGCGCATCGTGGGAGAGAGTCGACATCGCCGTGCGTCTCGGAACGCTCAGGTTGGCTGCATTGCTCGCCGACGCCGCGCTCGACGCGTCGCCTGACGAGGTGATCGCGCTCCCCGGCAACCGGCCTACCGAGCGCAGCGGCCTGCCTCGCGTGGGGGCGATCACCAATCTTCAGACGCAGGGGACGTTCAAGGACGTGTTCGTGCATGGGAAGAGCTTCGCCAAGTCGCCTCCAACCTTGTTCGATCCGAACGAGCTGCACGACGGTGCGGTCGTGAGCGGACAGTTCGGCCACCCCGCGCTGAAGAACGCGACCTACCTGCACCAGAATCACCCGGTAGTAGCGGAGCTGCGGCGCCGCGACGGCGAGGATCTCGAGTTCGCGGGCCTGATCCTCGCACCAGAGCCGGTCGAAGCGGAGCAGAAGGAGCGGGTCGCCGCGCAGGCTGCGCAGCTCTGCAAGACAGCGGGTTTCGACGGCGTGGTTGTCACGAAGGAAGGCGGGGGCAACGCAGACGCCGACATCTCGCTCAAGATGGATGCCCTCGTTGAGCTAGGCATCGGCTCGGTCGGGCTGTTCGCGGAGATGGCCGGCGCCGAGGGGACGGCCCCGTCGCTGGTCGTGCCGCCGGAGCGCGGGACCGGGCTCATCAGCACCGGGAATTACGACGAGGTCGTACGGCTACCGGCCGTTGAGCGCGCGCTTGGTGGCGCGACCGTAGACGTGGCGGGCGCCACCGCGACGGCCGAGCTCGAGGTCCCGACAGCGGTCATCTATTGCTCGCTTTCACCGTTGGGGGCGGGGCGGCTCACCTGCCGCGAGGTGGCATGAGCCGCATCGTCCACTACCTGAATCAATTCTTCGCGGGCTTCGGCGGCGAGAATGCCGCGAGCACGCCCCCGGGCATGAAGCCGGGGCCCGTAGGCCCCGGCACGAAGTTGCAGCAGCTGCTCGGCGTGGAGCACGAGATCGTCGCCACGGTCTACTGTGGGGACGACCTCGCGGCCGTCAGTCCGGAAGCCCTCGCCACCGTTCTGGCCCTTGTGGCGCAACAGCACCCGGACATCGTCATCGCGGGTCCCGCCTCCACGAGCGGTCGTTACGGGGTGGCGTGTGCACGGGTGGCGGCCGGGGCGGTGCGGGCCGGCATCGCGGCGATCGCCTCGATGCATCCCGAGAATCCGGGGCTCGACGACGCGGGCGCTGCCATCGTCATAGCGAGTGGCGCTTCGGTGCGCGAAATGGGTGCGAGCCTGGAACGGCTCGCCGTGGCGACGCGCAAGCGGCTTGCGGGCGCGTCGCTCACGGAGGCCGACGGCCGCATCGGCAAGATCCCCCGCAAGAACGTGCTGGTCGAACGCAATGCAGCCGGGCGTGCGGTGGATCTCCTGCTCGCCCGTCTGGGCGGGCGGGACGCCCCCGCAGAAGTGCCGGTCCCGAAGTTCGACCATGTCGCGCCCGCGCCGCCCGTCGCCGATCCGAGCAAGGCGACCATTGCGCTCGTCACGGAGAGCGGGCTGGTGCCTGTGGGCAACCCCGATCGACTCGAATCCGCGCGCGCCACCCGGTGGCTGCGCTATTCGATCGCTGACAAGGTCACGGCCCCCGCGGGCGAGTACGCATCGGTGCACGGCGGCTACTCGACCGTGTGGGCGAATCAGGATCCGAATCGCCTGTTGCCGCTCGACGTCGCCCGCGACCTCGAGCGTGAAGGCACGATCGGAGTGCTGCACGGGGAATATCTCGTCACGACGGGGAACGGCACGACGGTGCCGAACGCGCGGCGGTTCGGCGTGGAGTGGGCGGCCGAGCTGCGCCGCGCGGGAATCAGCGCCGCAATTCTCACCGCCACATGAGGGACGGGAACGCGTTGCGGGTCAACGCTTGCGAAAGAACTGGAGCGGGCGGGCATTCCGACGGCGGTGCTGTGCAACCTCGTCTCGGTGGCGGAGCGCGTGGGGGCCGTACGCATTGTCCCGACGCGCGGCATTCCCTATCCCACCGGCGACCCGTCGCTCGGTCCCGCCGAAGAACGCGCCTGGCGGCGAGAGCTCGTGCTCCGGGCGCTCAAGGCCGTCACCACCCCGGTCACCGGCCCCACGCAGTTCTGACGTGAGCGGATTCCCGGTTGTCACGGCGGCGAGCCAGGTGCTCGCCCATACACCCGGGCTCGCGCGCCACGGCTCGAAGCCGGCACGCGAGCTCCCGAAGGATGCCGGCGTCGAGCGGGCCTTCCTCGCAGGCTTACGCGGGTTCGATGAAGCTGTGAGCTATCCACCCCACCAGGCGTACCTGGGAGCGGTGCATCCGCGAGATCTCCCGCCGCGGCCGTGGGTGAACTGCCGCTCGTCGGCGTCGCGGTTCGGTCCTGACGGCGAGATCATGCCCGAGGATGAGTTCCTGGGATTGCTCACCCTCGTGGATGACTTCGGGCTCATGACGCTCGAGCCCGGCGTCGCCGATCGCGTGGCCGCGGTGCTCGCCACTCATCCGCTCGTCTCGCGCCTCGAGCTCGCGCGCCTCGACAAGGCGCGCGGCCACGGCGTGGAACCCGGCTCGCTGCCGCTGTTCACGGGTGACCGGGTTGCCGGGTCGATCAAGCGCGCCCACGATGCGGACGACGCGCTCGCGGCCGCGGTGCTGCTCGAGAACCTCTGCGGCAAGGCGACCGCGACGCTCTCGCTGCTTCACTTGTTGCAACAGAACAACATCGACCCCGGGTCAATCGACTACGTGCTCGGGTGCGGCGAAGAGGCAATCGGGGATCGCTACCAGCGGGGTGGCGGGAATCTTGCGAAAGCGGTGGCGCAGGCGGCCGGCCTGACGGAAGCCTCGGGCGCGGACGTGAAGGATTTTTGCGCCGCGCCCGTGCCCGCGCTCGTGATCGCGGCAAGTCTCGTGTCCGCGGGTGTGTTTCGCCGTGTCGCGGTAGTGGCCGGCGGATCGCTCGCGAAGCTCGGCATGAAATTCCAGGGGCACCTGGCGAAGGGGTTGCCTGTCCTCGAAGACGTGATGGGTGGCGCGGCGGCGCTGGTGCAGGCGGACGACGGGAAGTCGCCGATGATCCGGCTCGACGCTGTGGGCCGGCATCGTGTGGCAGCGGGCGGGTCGAATCAGCAGATCATGGAAGCGCTCGCGGTCGAGCCGCTCGCGCGAGTCGGCGTGCCGCTCACCAGCGTGGACGACTACGCCACCGAGCTGCACAACCCCGAGGTGACGGAGACAGCGGGCTCGGGCAACGTGCCCGACCGCAACTACCGGACTATCGCCGCCCTCGCGATCCGGCGGGGCGACATCCCCCGCGAGGGGCTGGACGCCTTCGTGCGCGACCGCGGCATGCCGGGGTTCGCGCCGACCCAGGGTCATCTGGCTTCGGCCCTTTGTTATCTTCCGCACGCCCTGCGCCGGATCAGGACCGGCGCGGCGGAACGGGCGATGTTGATCGCCAAAGGCAGCCTGTTTCTGGGCCGCATGTGCCAGCTGTCGGACGGGATGTCGGTACTGCTCGAACGGAATCCACGGGGAGCGTGAACGGTGGCCGGTCTACTCGCTGAGGCGACCAAGGACAATTTCCGGGAGATGGTGGCCCAGGGACACGTGCTGGTGGACGTGTGGGGGCCGCAATGCGCCCCCTGCATCGCCCTCATGCCCGACGTGGAAGCGCTCGCGCACTCCCACCCCGAGGTGAAGTTCGTGAAGCTCGACAGCTCGCAGGCGCGGCGGCTCTGCATGGAGCTGCGGGTGATGGGACTCCCGGCGTTTCTTCTCTTTCAGGACGGCCGCGAAGTGGCGCGGCACGCGGGGCAGACCGTCACGGCGGCCAGTCTCACTCAATGGCTCGACGACACTCTCAATCTTTCGGGAAAGGAGGGAAAGTAGCGCGCATGCTCAAGGACAAGCTGACGATCGCACTCGGCGAGCGGGACGGCATTTCGGGTCCGGCCATCGCTGCCTGCGTGACCGCGGCCGGCGGTACGGTCGCCTTCATCGCCACGGAGTGCTTCGTCTGAACGGCGTCGGGGGCCATGGACGTGCAGAGCCAGGAGGCGATCAAGCGTCTCGCTGAGGAGCACGGCAAAGACAGGGTGTTGGTGCTCCTCGGCGCGCCGGATCCGGAAAGTGCCGAGATCGCGGCGGAGACGGTTGTGCTGGGCGACCCCTCGTATGCAGGTCCATTGGCTGGAGCCCAGTTAGGGCTCGTCGTGCATCATGTGTTGGATCCCGAAATCCGGCAGGAAGTCCCGCCGGATGTGTGGGAGGAGCAGATCGGAGTAATGGCCGACGTGCTGAACGCCGGGGCACTGACCGCGGCCGTCGCCGGCATGCGGCAGCGCGGGGAAAACACGTAACGTGCTCCCGGAAGCCGTTCCCTCGCCGTTCGACGCCTGGGACAATTTTTACGTGATCGTCGGCTCCTCAGCCGGCGCGCTGACCGGACTTCAGTTTGTGGTTATGGCACTCGTCGCCGAAGCACGCCCCGAGGGCAGTCCGGGGGACGTGAACACCTTCGGCACGCCGACGGTGGTTCACTTTTGCGCGACGCTGCTCGTATCCGCGATCGTGTCCGCGCCCTGGCACCGGCTCGGCAGCGCCGGAGTGGCGCTCGCCTGCTGTGGTGCGTGCGGAATCGTGTACACCCTCATCGTGACGAATCGCGCCCGGCGCACGACCTACCGGCCGGTGTTCGAAGATTGGCTCTGGCACGTCATTCTGCCGCTGATCGTGTACGCGGATCTCCTGGTCGCCGCGATCGCGCTCCAGGGAAGTCCGGGGCCAGCGTTGTTCGCGATCGCCGGTGGGATCCTCATCCTGTTGTTCGCCGGAATCCACAACGCGTGGGACACGGCCACCTACATCGCATTCATGAATCGCAAGGGTCCGAAAGACCGCGACTAGGAGGCTCCCGAGACGACGCGCCGCACGTTCTCGAGGATCTGCTCGAGTTGCCGGCGCACGTTCCGCTTTTCCAGGAAGCGACCCCGCAGCCGTGCAAGGAACGAGTGCGGCATCCAGACGGCTCGTACCGTCAGCGCGGTAACCTGTCCGCTCTGGTCGAGGCGAAAGAAGGTCCTCCAGCCGTGGCGTTGCCCGCGCTCCAGCCATCCGAAGGTCGAGGGCGGGGTGAAATCGACGATCTCGAACTCGGTCAATCGCTCTCCGAACCGCACCTGCAGGCGCGTCCCCTTCTTGAAGGGGCCGTCGCTCTGCACGGTGATGCACCCCGGCAGCCAATAGGGAATCCGGTCGGGGTCGGTGAGCAGGCCGAACACCTGCTCAATCGGAGCCCTGACCGAGTCAATCAGTGTGTGGGTGACCGGCTTCATCGCACCAATGGTGCGTCCCCGCGGAGCCCCCGTAAAGGGTGGCCGATCCGCCAACGAAAACGAGGGGCGATGCCCTGCCCCTCGTTTCACCCCCGTCGTCAAGCCGGGGCGTGTAACGTGACTGTCAGCGGCCGTCCTCGTCGCAACAGGTCGACGCGAGCCTGGCGCCTGGGGTCGGCCGCGGTACGCAAGCGATCGAGAGTGGGCGCTTCGCCGTCGACGCGAAGAATGACGTCGCCGGTCCGGAGGGGCGTCCAGGAGGAGTCACATTCGAGGACGAGGAAGCCTCCCTTGCTCTCGTCGCCAAAGTAGTCCGTTAGCTCATCGCCGATTGCGGCAGAAAGCAGGCCTGGCACAGGGCTCGCGGCATTGTTATCGGTCTGCGGCGGAGCGCCTTGCGCGGCGCGCAAGTGGCGCTCCACGGCGCCGAGGTCGAGCTGAGCCCGCATGAGCGTGTCCCGCCGCGCCGGCAGGGCTTCGTCCTGGGCCAGGCGGTAAAGCTGCGTTCGCAGGTCGCTGATCCCATCAATCACGCCCGTGAGCGTCCCCTGCGTCGCCGGTCTGGGAGCGACGTCGGCCGGCGGTGCCGCGGCCTTGGAAGTCTGGATGGTGACTCTCCTCACGCGACCTCCGGCGAATAGGCGGAGCATCACGGAGTCGCCGGGTTGTACGGCGAGCAGCTCATGGGCAAGGCGCCGCATCGCGGCGTCCTGCGACTCGCGCCGGCCGACGTCAGCGGGGTCGATCCGGAGACTGACTCCGTTGATCTCCGCCACGCGAGTTCCGGACTCGACCCCTGCGCGGTCGGCGGGTCCCCCGGGGGTGACTGCGGAGATCAGGAGGCCAAGCGTGTCGCGGTCGGTCCCCGACGCGGAGACGGTTGCGCCGAGTACCGTTCGTGCCGCGTCAGGGGCATCAAGCGGGGCCGTTTTTGACTGTGCCGCCGCGGAAGACGCGAGAGCAACGAAGGCGGCGACTGCCGTGCCGAGTACGATGCGGCGCTTCATCGAGGCGCCGCTGGTGCGGTATCCGGCGGGTCGAGCGACTCGTCTGGGCGCGCCTCGGATGCCGGGGCGCGCGCGGCCGCCAGTCGGCGCGCCGAGACGAGGTGGTCGGAGAACCAGCGACCACGCTCTCCTTCGCCAAGGACGTCATACCGCACGCCACCGCCACTCGCGGTCGCATGGATGACGCGCTCGTGGCCGGCGTAGATCCCCACGTGATCGATGTGCGAGCCGTCACTGGCGAAGAACAGCAGATCGCCGGGCTGGAGTGAGCCGATTCGCAGCGAAACGACCTGGCCTCTTTGCGCAATCTCGTGTGCGGTGCGCGGGAGCCGGACTCCTACCCTTCCGAACACGTACTGCACGAACCCCGCCGCGTCGAAGCCACCATACGGACTCGCGCCGCCCTGCTGGTACGGGGTGTTGAGGTAGCCCTCGGCGATGTCGAGCACGCGCGATGCAAAGCGAGCCGCGGACTCATCCCATCCGGGCGCCTCGGGAGGCGGCGGAGCACTGCGTGGCGGTGCGGCGGGCGGGGAGGCCGTCACGGTCTGCGCGTGGCTGTGAGCGCCGAAGCTCACCCTGAGTCCAACGCTGTACTCCAGATTCTGGCGCCACCCGGCCGTCAATCCACTCTCGTTCTGGAGCGGGCTCCGGTACCGTGCCTCGGCCTGGACCCCGAGGGGTCCGATTAGATCGTGGCGCGCCCCGACGCCCCAGCTCAGCGTGGCGACGCTCGTGTCGGCGGAGGCGTTCAGTCGCGCCCCATATCCCCCGATGCCGGCGAAGGCGTAGGGAGAGAAGCCGAGGAGCAGCGCACGAAGGGGAGCAACGGTGCGGAGCGGCTCGAAGATCAGATCAGCGTCCGCCATCCATGCGCCGAGATTGATGTTGAAGGGATCCTGCCCGTCCCCAAAATTGCGGCACCCGAATCTGCCGCACTGAAGGGGTGCCGGGCCTTGCGTGTTTCCGCCATCACCCGGCACGAGATGCAATGCACCGCCAACCCGCAGCCCCAGTACGCCCCAGTACCTGGTGACCCCGATGCCCCCGAACAACACGCTGCTCGAGGGTTCTCTCCACGCCGCGAACCCCTGGATTGTCCAGGGCTGGGGGGGCCGCTGCGCGATGAGGGGAGTCGTGACAAAAAGGAACATGATACCGCTGGCGGCCGGGACGAGCGCATGCCGCCAGGGTGTTTCGGCCTTCGGATGCTCGGAACGCATTATCACGGCTCCAGAATGACGGCGGGAGCAGCACCCGCACCTGTATGACTAGGACACTCCCTTGTGAGACTACCCCTATTGTTACGCCTCGGTCCGGTCCGGTCGCCCGCCACAACCACCAGCGCCGTCACTCCGGCACGATGGGCAAACGCATGAACCGCGCCGGAGGCTGAATCGGCGGTCTGTGTTCAGTGAACGGGCAGGTGTTCCACGGGACCGCGGGTCTTGTCCCCCGGTCCGGACGCTCACCGTCCACATTTGACTTCAGCCGAGTACCCGAGCGTCTCGGTTCCCTCACCTCCTTCTCACAATCCCCTTACATGAGGGGGCGTAGCCTCCCCAGGAGCGAACTCTCTGGAGGCAGGTTGCCTGCCACTCTCACGAAGGACGTGGGTCCTGCGGCCATCGGAGCCATGCCGCCGGGTGCGAGTCCCGTCGAAAATCTCGTCACCGTCGAGACCGCCGGGCCCCCGGCGCGGCCACGCCGGTCACTCGCCGAGCTGATCGCCAGAGAGAGCGCCCAACGGCGGCGCCATCGCGTCCGTCTGTGGACGGTGGTCGGCGCCCTTCCTCTGATCGCTATTGGGGTGTGGCTGGCCTTGCGACCGGGCCCGGTGCCGTTCGCCGCCCGGTTCCGGGTGCAGCCGGTGACGCAGGGTGACGTCGTGCGGGAGGTCACCGCGACCGGCAACGTCGAGGCCGTGACGACCGTGCAGGTGGGCGCCGAGATCTCAGGCCGGATCGCGACAGTCGCTGTGGACTACAATGACCGGGTGCGGGCGGGCCAGGTGTTGGCCCGATTCGACCGAACCTTACTGTCGGCCCAACTGGCCCAAACCGAGGGCGCCGTCGCCGCTGCACGGGCGGCAGTGGAGGAGGCGAGGACAAATCGCGACAAAGCGGAAATCGACTCGAGTCGGGCCATGGAACTGTGGGAAGGCAAAGGAGTGACCGATGCCGAGCGCGACGCCGCGTTGAGCACCGCGCGCCTCACGCGGCAGGTGGTCGCCGCCGCGGAAGCGCAGCTCGCCGCGTCGCAAGCAGCCGGCGACGTGGCCCGGACCAATCTGCAGCACACCCTCATCCGGGCCCCCATTGACGGGATCATCATCACCCGCAACATCGATCCCGGCCAAACAGTCGCCTCAGCCCTGCAGACGCCGGTGCTCTTCACCGTCGCCGCCGACCTGCGCAGGATGCAGGTGGTTGCTGCGGTAGATGAGGCGGACGTGGGTGAAGTGGTCGCGGGTCAACCCGCCACCTTCACGGTGAGCGCTTACCCCGATCGGGTCTTCCACGGCGTCGTCACCCAGGTGCGCAATTCCCCGGTCGTCGTCCAGGACGTCGTGACGTACGGCACGGTGGTCGAAGTGGACAACGCCGATCTCGCCCTGAAACCGGGGATGACGGCGTCGGTCCACATTCGCATTGCGGCGACCTCGAACACCCTCCGGGTACCCAATGCCGCGCTTCTGTTCACACCTCCCCGCCAGGTGCCGACGACGACGCTTGGAGTTTGGGTGATCGAGGGTGAAGCGTTACGACGCGTGAGCATTCACCCCGGCATCTCCGATGGCGAGTTCACTGCGGTCGTTTCGGGAGATCTCGCGGCCGGAGCGTCGGTAGTGGTCGGGCTCACTCCTCGGGGGCGCGCGGCCTTTGGCAACGAGCATTGAGGCCCCGCTCCTCTCTCTCCGTGGGGTGACCAAGGTGTACGGAGAGCAAGACGCGGCTGTGCGGGCCCTGGATCACATCGATCTCGACGTGGGTCGCGGCGAGTTCGTCGCCATCACCGGTCCGTCGGGCTCGGGCAAGTCCACCACGCTTTCGATCCTCGGGTGTCTCGAGCTTCCGAGCGACGGCGAGTACCGGATCGAGGACATTCCGGTCCAGCATCTGGCGCCCGAGGTTCTGGCGGCACTGCGGAATGCGCGCTTCGGATTCGTATTTCAAACCTTCAATCTCTTACCGCGGACCTCGGCGCTCGAGAACGTCGGGTTGCCGCTCGTGTACGCTGGCGTGAGCGCCCGCGAGCGGCAGGGGCGGGCGCTCGCGGCGCTCGCCGCGGTCGGCCTCGGCGACCGCCCAGGCGCCCGCCCCAATCAGCTCTCGGGAGGACAACAGCAGCGCGTGGCCATTGCGCGGGCGATCGTGAACGACCCCGAAGTGCTTCTGGCAGACGAGCCCACCGGCAATCTCGACTCCAAAATGGGCGCCGAGATCATGGAGCTCCTTGCCCGTCTCAACCGGGAGCGCGCCATCACCGTCCTTATGGTCACCCACGACGCGACCTGGGCGGGCTACGCGGCCCGACAGGTGCTCTTCTCCGACGGCCATATCGCGGCCGATCGGCGCGGAGCCGGATCGTGACCTTTCTCTCGACTGCGTCGCTCGCACTCGCCGCCCTCATGCGCAACAAGATGCGGTCGGTGCTCACGGCGTTGGGAATCGTCATCGGGGTCGCCGCGGTCGTGATGATGCAAGCCATGGGGGAGGGCGCCACCGCCTACGTCGGCGAGGCCATCTCCGGCCTTGGTAGCAACATGCTGATGGTGGCGCCCGGAGCCTCGGGGCGGAGCTTCGGCGGCCGGGCGCTGGGTGTACCCCTCTTTACTGCCGGCGACTTCGCGGCCCTCAGCCGCCAGGCGCACGACGTGGTGCAGTTCGCGGCCGCCAACGCCCGCACGCTCCAGGTGATCGCCGGAGGCAACAATCGCACCACGAACGTGGGCGGCGTCACGACGGGATACTTCGAGGTCCGCCAATGGGGCGTGAGCCGGGGTCGACTCCCCACGGCGGAAGACGACCGCCGGGCTGCTCCCGTGTGTGTGTTGGGCCAAACCGTCGCCGATGCACTCTTCCCGGATCAGGATCCCCTGGGAAAGGAGGTTCGTGTCCACGGCGTGCCCTGCCGAGTCATCGGCGTCATGGAGGCGAAAGGGGCCGCCTTCGGCGCGGACCGTGACGACATCCTGCTGATGCCGCACTCGACCTTCAACCGCCGGATCGCTGGCGGTGATCGGCTCGCGATCATTTTCGCCGAGGCAGCGTCGAGCGACCGGCTCGACGACGCGAAAGCCGAGATCACCGCGATCCTGCGCCACCGCCGCCACATCGCGCCGGGCGAAGTGGCGGACTTCAACGTGCTGGACCCTCGCGAGATCCAAAGTCTCCTCTTCACCGTGACGGGGGTGCTGACGTTGCTCCTGGCTGGGGTCGCCGCGATCTCGCTTGTGGTGGGGGGTATCGGGATCATGAACATCATGCTGGTATCGGTGACAGAGCGGACGCGGGAGATCGGCGTGCGGCTCGCCATCGGGGCACGGCCGGGAGATGTCCTGATGCAGTTCCTGGTCGAGGCGACGACGCTGTCGGCGCTCGGTGGACTGATCGGTATCGGCGTAGGACTGGCGGGGGCCTATGGTGTGTCCCGAGTGATTCACGTCCCCTATGTCATGCCGGGCATCGCAATGCCCATCGCGTTTGGCGTCGCGGCGATGGTCGGCGTGGCGTTCGGGGTCGGTCCCGCCCGGAAAGCAGCGCGCCTGAACCCGCTTGCGGCCCTCCGCTACGAATAGCAGCGAGCATCGGGAGCGGGGCGAGTCGGTTCCAGCAGCCCTCCCACCGCACCACTTGGCCCGCTAAGTTGTTCTGCTGCATAATCCGGCCAGGTAGCTCAGTTGGTAGAGCAGCGGACTGAAAATCCGCGTGTCGGCAGTTCGATTCTGCCCCTGGCCACTGCGTGATGTGGTCGATGGTCCAGTCGAGCCTCGTCGAACCCTCAGGTACGATCGTGGAATACGGAATGAAAACGCCCGGCTGGTGTGGCGTGTTGCAGGGTGAGAAGTGCAATCCACTGCATAGGTGGGCCCAAGGTCTAATGGCCTCCCACTGAAGAGGCTGTAGGTATTACGGGATCGAATTGCCCGTGAGCATGGCCCCCTGTTCCCCGTCGGCGAGTTGACCGCAGTTGACGGCGCCCCGTCTCTGGAGCGCCTTGGGGGTGACTCCAAGGCCGCACTGAGCACGCCCGGGCGTGGCGGGGGAGAGGCGCTGGCGGACGCGACCGGCCAAGCGCGTACTGTCCCGGTCGTTGGCGCCCTGCTCGGCTTCGCCTTCGTCGCGTTGCTCTGCAACGAGGTCGGCTCGCTGTTCCGCTATCCCGAGATTGGGGCCGCGGTCCTTTTCCCTCCGTACGCGGCCCTCACGGCAGCGCTGATCGTCTCGCCCCGCCGGGATTGGCTGTGGTACATCCTCGTCGCAGCGGCAGCGCACTTCGTGACGCACTGGCCGCAGTGGAGTCCGTCGTGGGTTCTCCTCGCCGACGTTGCGAACGTCGCTCGGGCGCTCACGGCGGCGGTGCTGCTGCGGTGGTTGTTTGGCGGCCGGCCACGCCTGGACAGCATCGGTCCGATGCTGCTCTTCGTTGTCATCGCGACCCTGGTGGCCCCCGCCGTTGGTGCGACCCTCGGCGCCGCGAACGTCGTGCTGCATGGCGCCTCGAGTACCTACTGGCTCCCATGGAAGGCCTGGTTCCTCTCGAACGCGCTCACCGGTCTTACGGTGCTGCCGGCGTTCCTGCTGGTGTTGACGGGCGGGGCGGGGTGGCGTGGGGAGCGCATTGATCGCGGGCGGGTGGTTGAGGCGCTGCTCCTGGTGACGACGCTTGCTGTCACGTGCGCGGTTGCGTTCCTCTGGGGAGGGGCGGGCGATTTTCATCCGGCGCTGCCACTGTACGCGCCGCTGCCGGTCCTGATCTGGTCGGCCCTGCGATTCGGCCCGCGCGGAGCGAGTCTCGCGCTCACGGCGGTCACGTTTGCCGCGATCTGGGGCGCCGACCGGGGCGCCGGCCCGTTCCTCTCGTGGTCGACCGACGACAGCATTCTGACGTTGCAGGCCTTCGTGGTCCTGACCGCTCTTCCGGTGCTCTGCATCGCGGCCGTGGCGAGCGCACGCCATGGCGCGATCGAACTCTACCAGTCACTGCTCGCCTCGCTTCAGGACCACGTCGCCATCCTCGACGCCCGCGGGATCGTGTTGGAGGCGAACGATTCGTGGCGGCGATTCGCGGAGCCATCCGACGTCGATCCGTTCCACGGCGCGCAGGCCGGTGACAACTACGTCGATGCGTGCGCACGCGCCGCCGACGCGGGGGACCCGGCGGCGGCCCGGGCGCTGGCCGGCGTCACGCGCGTGCTCGCTCGGCATGATCGGCGATTCGAGATGGAATACGACCGCGACATTGACGGGCGGCAGGATCGCTACGTCATGAGTATCGAGGCGCTCGAGCGTTCAGCGGGCGGCGCAGTCGTGAGGCGGACCAACGTGACGGGGCGCCGGCAGGCGCAGGTGGAAATCGAGCAGCAGCGGCGGGAGCTATCGCATCTCGCCCGGGTGGCGGTGCTCGGACAGCTCTCCGGCGCGCTGGCGCACGAGCTGAACCAGCCGCTGGCGTCCATTCTGGCCAACGCAGAAGCCGCACGGCGGCTGCTGGGCCGCGATCCCGCCGATCTCGTCGAAGTGGATGCGATCCTTGCGGACATCGCATCCGAGGACCAGCGCGCCGCCCGCGTCATCCAGCGTCTCCGCGGCTTGCTCAAGCGAGGGGAGACGCGCCTGCAGCGCATCGACGCCGGCGAGCTGCTCAGCGAGGCTCTGGAGCTGGCGCACGCCGAGCTGATCACACGGCGCGTCATTGCCACCGCCCTCGTCGAGCCGAATCTTCCCGCGGTGGTAGGCGACCGGATCCAGCTGCAGCAAGTTCTGTTGAATCTCATCCTCAACGCGTGCGAGGCGATGAGTGCGACCCCCGAGCTCGAGCGGAGGCTCGTGCTCTCGGTGCGGGCCGAGGCGACGACTAATGTGCGCATCTCGATTCAGGACAGCGGCGCCGGGATCCCGCCATCGCTGATCGACCGCTTGTTCGAGCCGTTCGTCACGACGAAGCCGGAGGGCCTGGGTCTCGGGCTGTCGATCTCGCGGACCATCGTCGCGGCGGTCGGCGGTCGCCTCTGGGCCGAGAACAACGCCGAGGGGGGCGCAACGGTACACTGCCTGCTGGTTTCGAGAGGGGGAACGGCGTGAGCCTCGAGACGGCGGCTCGCGCTACTTCGATCTCGGTGGCGATCGTCGACGATGAGGCGTCCGTGCGGGTGAGCCTGCGCCGCCTCTGTTCTGCGTTCGGGCTAAGCGTGACGACCTTCGCGTCCGGCCAGGAGTTCCTGGAGTCGCTTGAGGGGGATGGCCATCGCCCCGACTGCCTGCTGCTCGACGCTCACATGCCCGGGATGACCGGGCTCGAGCTGCAGCGGCACCTCGGTGCCCGGGGTGTCCGCTTTCCGACGGTGCTCTTCACAGCCGACGACACGCCCGAGGTGCAGGCGCGGTACCTCTCAGCCGGCGTAGTCGAGTACCTGCGGAAGCCCGTCAACGCTGAAGAGCTGCTTGCCGCCATCGAACGGGCCGTCGCGCTCGAGCGCACGGCAGGAAAGAGGCCAGCCGGGTCGTAGTCTCCGGTCCCTGCCCTGCTTGGTCAGAACCGAGGCTCGTCCGCCGTGGGCCCGTACACTGCGGGCACCGGCAGGTCGTTCAGCCGCAGGTATACAGTCAGCTGCCCCCGATGGTGCACGATGTGGTTGAGGACGGTCCGGCGCACCACGGTGAACTTGGGATCGGTGGACACCACCGCGCCGGCGAACTTGAGGGTCCAGGGCTTTGCGAACTCGGCGTCGGAGGTCCTGGCGATCGCGGCGCGCGCGGCGGCCGCGTTACGGTCGAACAGATCGAGAACGCGTGCGATCGGCTCGAGCGTCTCGAACCGCATGGGCGGCCCCCCGCGCGGGGCGATCTCGTATTCGTCCAGCGTGACGGCGTTGACCGCCCAGCTCGGCAGCTCGGCCAGCAGGGTGGCGAGCCTGCCGAGGGCCATGGACTTGGGATGCGGCTTCCATGCCGATTTCCCGTCCGGAACGCGTTCGAGCGCGCGCCGCGTGGCGGCCATTTCGGCGTCGAACTCAGGGAGCAATACCTTCGCGAGGGAGTCGGACATGCGCGTGACGTTCGAGAGGCTGCGAACATATGCGCGCGCCACGGGCGGCGCCAAGTGCCAGCCCGCTCGCTCGTTGGTGCACGCTGGAACACCCGTCCACTGGCGCCTGGATCACTCGGCGCCCAGTTTACCCGTCCCCCAAAGCATAGGAGCGCGTACCATGAGGATGGACGTCGCCACCAGCCGGGCTGTGAGCGTCGCGGCCCTCTGCCTACTGACGATGGGCGCGCCCCGCGCACAAGCGCAGGGCCAGCCCGCGAAGGTGAGAATCGTGTCCCCTGCGCGGGACACGGTCCTCAAGGGAACGACGGTCACCGTCGTACTCGAAGCGACGGGGGTTGAAATTGCCCCGGTCGCCGAGCACCGCGCCGGCACGGCGCATCATCACCTGTTTCTCGATACCGAAGTCACCCCTGTGGACCAGCCCATCCCGGTGGGCGTGGCGGGGATCGTGCATCTAGGGAAGGGACAAACGTCCTACACCTTCGAAAACGTCGCGCCGGGCGAGCACCGCCTGATCGCCGTGCTGGGCGATATCAATCACGTGCCGCTCAAGCCCCTCGCCACGGACACGGTCCGCTTCGCCATCAAGCCTTAGTGCGAGACGGTGTCTTTGACGATGACCGTGCCCTGCATCCCCTGGTGGAGGGCACAGATGTAGTCGTATTGCCCCACGCGGCGGAAGCGGTACGTGTATTGCTTGCCGTTGGTGACGTTGCCGGAGTCGAATTCGCCCTTGCCGTAGGTGTGGTACGTCACGGTGTGGGGCGCCAAGTCCTTGTTGATCCATGTGACCGTGGACCCCACCGGTACGGTCAGGGTGGCCGGTTTGTATGTGTAGCTGTAGATCACGACCTCCAGCGGATTGGAAGGGGTCGGCTCCGGCGCGATCGTCGGGGGAGTGCCCGGGACGCAAGACAGCAGGGTAGCGATGAGCACGAGTGACGCGAATTCGGCGGCACGCACGACAGCCTCCCGGCACGAAGGTCGGCGAACAGGGACTGCGAACCCTGCACCCTCTGGCCCGTCCCGTCAAGCCGGAGCGCTCTTCGCGCGCACGATCCTGCTGTGCGCGCTAGCGTCCACTCGCCTCGCCGGGCAGGGAGAAGCGTCCGCTGGGGAGCGCGACCGACGACGAGCTCGACGCACGCATCCCCCTCAGCATCGCCCGCTGGCACGAGCAAGCGCGGCGTGCGACTCGGTAGGGGGGCGGTTCCGGCCCCGCATCTTCGGCTGGATCCCGGGGTCGTCTGGAGCGTCGAGCATAGGGGTGGGCACCGCGGGCCGCACTGATGCCCGCCGGCGCTCTGGTCCGACTGTCCGGATGAACCTTCTTTATAAAGGTAGGCGCGTACCAGGTTGTCCCCCCAAGCGCCCCGGTGTTGCTAGATTCCCCTGCCTATGCCACGCTCACACTCACTCGGCTTCCCGCCGCTCGGCGCCCATCGCGAGCTCAAGCGGGCCACAGAAGGCTACTGGAACGGGACGGTCTCGCAGTCGGACTTGCGGCGGGTGGGGGCCGAGCTTCGGGCAGCCCACTGGCGTCTGCAGCAGGCCGCAGGGATCGACCTCATTCCCTCGAATGACTTCTCGTTCTACGACCGCATGCTCGACACATGCGCGCTCGTGGGAGCGGTGCCGGAGCGCTACGGCTCGGTGACCGAGCGTGTCGATCTCGACACGTACTTCGCGATGGCGCGTGGCTCACAGCGGGCGGGGCGGGATGTGACGGCGATGGAGATGACCAAGTGGTTCGACACCAACTACCACTACCTGGTGCCGGAATTCCATCGCGGCCAGACCTTCCGCCTGTCTGCGACGAAGCCGGTGGACGACTTTCTCGAGGCGAAGGCGCTGGGCCTCGTCACGAAGCCGGTGCTGATCGGGCCGCTGACCTTCCTGTTGCTCGGTAAGAGCCGCACCGCGCGCTTCGATCGCCTCGACCTGCTGGACGCCCTGCTCCCGGTGTACGCGGACGTGCTCGGGCGCCTTGCCGCCGCGGGCGCCACATGGGTGCAGCTGGACGAGCCCTGCCTGGGCCTCGACCGCACCCCGGAGGAGCGGGCGGCGTACCGGACCGCCTACAAGCACCTCGCCGATCGGGTCCCGCAGGCGAAGTTGCTGCTCGCTACCTACTTCAGTGCCCTGGACGACAATCTGGAGGTCGCGCTCGACCTGCCGGTGCAGGGGATGCACATCGATCTGGTGCGCGCACCCCACCAGCTCGACGCCGTGCTCGGGGCCTGGAAGCCCGCGCGCGGCCGGGTCCTGTCCCTGGGCGTAGTGGACGGACGGAACATCTGGGCAACCGACCTCGGGGCCGCTCTCGAGAAGCTGGA
>Ga0335085_10003724_pt1 | contig 25971 bp, 24 predicted proteins | sample Lox_Sample_45_FD_206712 | JGI IMG/M metagenome (GOLD analysis project Ga0335085, IMG submission 206712) | Soil microbial communities from Loxahatchee National Wildlife Refuge, Florida, United States - Lox_Sample_4.5 | ecosystem: Environmental > Terrestrial > Soil > Wetlands | place: USA...
GTGGTGGTGGCGCTCGGGTCGGTGCTCGGCACCGTCGAGGACGTGCTCGACGCCCGCCGCGGGCGGGGTGAGCCGGTGGGGGCGCTCGGGATCAAGGCCTTCCGACCGTTCCCGTTGCAGGAGGTCCGCGAGGCACTCGCCGGAGCCGCCCGCGTGGTGGTGCTCGAGAAGGCGCTCGCGGTCGGCATCGGCGGGATCGTCGCCCAGGACGTCCGTACCGCCCTGGCCGGTCTCGACACGCCCGTGCATACCGTGATCGCCGGCCTCGGCGGGCGGCCCATCACCTCCGCCTCGCTCGAGCGGCTGCTCGATGAAGCTCGAGCCGGCAGGCTGGCCCAGCTCAGCTTCCTCGACCTCGACACCGAGCTGGTGGAGCGGGAGCTGGCGCGCACGCGCGAGCGGCGCAACTCGGGCCCGCACGCCGAGAACATGCTGCGAGACCTCGGCGTGATCGCCGCCGGACCGACGCTCGGCTGATGGCGGCGCGGACGATCAAGTTCTACCAGGTGGGAAGCCACGCGGTGGGCAACCGGCTGCTCGATCCGGAGCTGGCCAGCGTGCAGTCGGACCCCAACCGCAGCAACGCGATCACCAAGGGCCACCGCGCATGCCAGGGCTGCGGTGAGGCGCTGGGTGCCCGCTACGCGCTCGACGCGGCGATGCGCGCGTCCGGCGGTCAGCTGATCGCCGCCAACGCGACCGGCTGCCTGGAGGTCTTCTCCACGCCCTACCCGGAGTCGTCCTGGCGGATGCCGTGGCTGCACTCGCTGTTCGCCAACGCCCCCGCGGTGGCGAGCGGGATCGCGGCCGCCATGCGGGTCAAGGGCCGCGAGCAGGTTCGCGTCATCGGACAGGGGGGAGACGGCGGCACGGCGGACATCGGGATGGCCTGCCTGTCGGGGATGTTCGAGCGCAACGACGACGTGCTCTTCATCTGTTACGACAACGAGGCCTACATGAACACCGGCGTGCAGCGCTCCGGGTGCACCCCGCCGGCGGCGCGCACGATGACCACCCAAACCGGTGCGGTGGAGCGCGGCAACCCATTCGGGCAGGGCAAGAACATGGCCCTGATCGCGATGGCCCACGAGATCCCCTACGTGGCCACCGCGACCGTCGCGGAGCTGCGGGACCTCGAGGCGAAGGTCGAGCGCGCGATCGGCATCCGCGGCGCGCGCTACCTGCATGTGCTCGTGACGTGCCCACTGGGCTGGAGCTGCGCCGCGGCCGACACCGTCAAGGTCGCCCGTCTGGCGAAGGAGAGCGGTCTGTTCCCGGTGCTGGAGGCCGAGCACGGCGTGGTCAGCGGCGTCTCGAAGATCCGCCGGCGCGTGCCCGTCGAGGAGTACCTGAAGCTGCAGGGCCGCTACGCGCACCTGTTCAGGCCCGAGCGCGACGAGGAGACCCTCGCCCGCGTTCAGGCGCTCGCGGACCGCAACATCGAGCGCTTCGGGTTGCTGTGATGGACAAGCCCTTCGCGATCACGCTGGAGGTCGGCTCGAGCCTCGCCAACAGGACGGGCGCGTGGCGCAGCGAACGGCCCGTGTATGTCGACCGCCTGCCCCCCTGCAATGACGCCTGCCCCGCCGGCGAGGACATCCAGGGCTGGCTCTACCACGCCGAGGCCGGCGACTATGAGGCGGCGTGGCGTGCGCTGGTGCGGGAGAACCCGCTGCCGGCCGTGATGGGCCGCGTCTGTTACCACCCGTGCACGACCGCCTGTAACCGCGCCCGCATCGACGAGGCGGTCGGGATCAACTCCGTCGAGCGCTTCCTCGGTGACAGCGCGCTCGAGCACGGATGGCTCATGCAGGCGCCACAGGGGCGGTCGGGCAAGCGGGTGCTGATCGTGGGCGCGGGGCCGTCCGGGCTGTCGGCCGCCTACCACCTGACGATGCTCGGACACGAGGTCGTGATCAGGGACTCGGGCCGGCGCCCGGGCGGGATGATGCGCTACGGCATCCCCGCCTATCGCCTGCCGCGTGAGGTGCTCGACGGCGAGATCGAGCGCATCCTCGCGCTCGGCGTGGAGCTCCAGAGCGAGTCCAAGGTCACCAACGTGCTGGCCGCCATGCGCGAGGGTGGCTTCGACGCCGCCTTCCTGGCGGTGGGGGCGCACATCGCCAAACGCGCGTACATCCCGGCCGGAGAGGCCGCGCACATGCTCGACGCGGTCTCGATGCTGCGCCAGATGGAGGATTCCGGCCCACCGCTGCTGGGGCGGAGGGTGGTCGTCTACGGCGGCGGGGACACGGCCATGGACGCCGCCAGGACGGCGCGACGGCTCGGTGCCAGCGACGCGATCGTGGTCTACCGGCGCACCCGGGAGCGGATGCCGGCACACGACAGCGAGGTGCGCGAAGCGCTCGAGGAGGGGGTGCAGATGAAGTGGCTCTCGACCGTCACACACGCCGACGCCGACGGGCTGCTGATCGAACGGATGGAGCTCGACGAGGACGGATTCCCCCAGCCGACCGGTGAGGTGGAGCGTCTGGAGGCCGACTCGTTGGTGCTGGCGCTCGGCCAGGAAGCCGACCTGTCGCTGCTCGACGGTGTGCCCGGCCTCGAGGTGGAGGACGGGGTCGTGAAGGTGGCGCCGAACATGATGACCGGCTACCCCGGGATCTTCGCCGGCGGCGACATGGTGCCGGCCGAGCGCACCGTCACCGTCGGCGTCGGACACGGCAAGCGGGCCGCGCGCCACATCGACACATGGCTGCGCGGCGACGAGGGGCAGGCTGCGGAACGCCACCCGCTCGCGAGCTTCGAGGGACTCAACACGTGGTACTTCTCCGACGCCCCGAAGACGGTCGTGCCGCAGCTCGAGCTGGTCCGGCGCCAGTCCACCTTCGAGGAGGTGCAACTCGGGCTCGACGAGGGCAATGCGCTGTTCGAGGCCCGCCGCTGCCTGTCGTGCGGCAACTGCTTCGAATGCGACAACTGCTACGGCGTGTGCCCGGACAACGCGGTCATCAAGCTGCCCGTCGGGGAGCGCTACGAGTTCGATTACGACTACTGCAAGGGCTGCGGGATCTGTGCCGAGGAGTGTCCCTGCGGGGCGATCGTGATGGAGCCCGAGCCGAGTTAGAGCATTCGGGCGCGCGAGCGGTCACTCAAGTGCCCCCGGGGCCGTGGGAGCCGGCGCTAAAGCTGGATCGCCCTGATGGCGTGCTCGTCGGGCAGCTTGGAGAGGATCGCGTGCAGGACCTGGCGCTCGTCGTTCTGGCCCCGTTGCAGGTCGTCGAGCAGGAGGTGGACGGCGGTGTGGGTGATCTTCAGCTGGCGGGGCGTCAGGGCGACCGACAGAACGCCGAACTCGTCCGGCTCGGCCTCGAGCTCGGCCAGCACTTCGCGCGCCAGGGTCCGTATCTCCGGCTGGTGGGACTCGCCGGAGATCAGCAGGCGCAGCGCGCTCGCGGTGACGGGCACTTCCGGAGGCTCCAGCAGCAGGTGGTAGGCGGGCTCGGAGGAGGCGTCGACGTCGCTCATGAGGCGCCGAAGCGTACTAGCGGGCGCGGCCGGGCACGGCCGGCGCCTAGTCGTCACTCGCGCGTCAGGAATTTCTACGGCCAATTGCCGGAAAAGCATCGGATACGGGCGAGCCGCCCGAGGCGTACGTTGTGGCCGATGGAGGGCACGATCACCTCACAGCCGGGTCCCGACGCCCCGGCTCCGGACCCACTCTTCCAGAGCGCTCTCTGCGGGGTCGACGGGACGCTGCGCAGCTACGCCGCCGTCGAGCAGGCCGCCGCTCTCGTAGGTGCCGGCGGGCGCTTGACGCTGCTGGCGGTCACGGCCACCGGGAGCGCAGGCGAGTCCCGCTCGGCCGCCATCTCCCCCAAGCGCGCTGAGCGCGTGCTCGCGCACGCGCGCCAACTCGCCCGCCACGCGGGAGCCGACGTCACGACCGAGATCGAGCCGGAGGGACCCGCCCAGCGGGTGATCCTCGAGCGTGCAGCCGACCACGACCTGCTCGCCCTCGGTGCCCCGTGGATCTCCTGGCTCGGGGGGCTGATCCTCGAAGGGGTCGCGTCGGCTGCGCTCGGCGCGGTCCGTACCCCTGTGCTCGCCGCGCGGGCCGTCCCGGGTGGCATCGAGCGGTTCGCTGAACGGATCCTGCTGGCGAGCGACGCCAGCGACGAGTCCGACGAGCTCGTCGAGATGGCGATCGCGATGGCGCTGCCGCGGTCGGGGCACGTCACCCTTCTCCACGTCGCCGGGGTGGAGTCGCGCTCACGGCCGCACCACATCGAGGCGCAGGGCGCACGGCTCGCGGACGCTCTCACGGGGGGCTCGGAGGTCCGGGTCGAGGTCGGCGACCCCGACGACGAGATCGTCGACGTCGCCGGCGTCGGCGGGAACACGCTGGTGGTGATGGGCAGCCGCCGGGCATCCGGTGTGAGCGCACTCGGCAGCGTCAGCAGGAAGGTCCTCCACAACGCCCATTGCTCGGTGCTGCTGGTCCCGCCGGGGGACAGGTAGCGCCGGCGCCGGCCGCTGCGTCGGCCGACGTCCAGACACGTTCGGCCTCCGCGGGCGAGAATGCCCGCATGGCGAGTAACGCCCTCGAGTTGAGGCGGGTCACGGAGGAGGACGTCCCCGCGCTCGCGGCCGTGCTCGCCCGTGCCTTCCTCGACGACCCCGTCGCCGCGTGGGCGTTCCGGGTGGACAAGCTGCGCATGAAGGCGCTCGAACGATTTCAGGGGACCCGCGTCAAGCAGCTGCTGGGCGAACAGGAGGTGTGGACCGACAGTGAGCGCCGGTGCGCGGCGCTGTGGGCGCCGCCGGGGCGCTGGAAGATGTCGCTGGGGGAAGTGGCCGCGATGGTCCCCGCCTTCATGCACCCCCGCCTGATCTGGCAGATGCCGATAGCCGCCATCGGCTGGGAGAAACTCGAGCAGCGCCACCCACACGACCCGCCCCACTGGTATCTGGCTGTGCTGGGCACCGACCCGAGCGCCCAGGGCCAGGGGTTGGGGTCTGCCGTGATGGGGCCGGTGCTGGAACGCTGCGACGCCGACGGCGTCGGCGCCTACCTGGAGTCCTCGAAGGAGAGCAATATCGCCTTCTACTCCCGCCACGGCTTCCAGGTGACCGAGGAGATCCGCCTGCTGTCCGGTCCGCCGATGTGGAAGATGTGGCGCGACCCGCGCTAGGCGGGGTGATCCCGCCGGGCGGGTACGGCGTAAGGATTCCCGAGATGTTCAGAGGCCTGCGCCCAACCGGCGGCGGAGCGGCGGCCGAGCCCCTCGGGGTGCTCGCCGACGAGGAGCTGATGCAGCTCGTCTACAAAGGGACCGCCCACGCCTTCGAGGTCATCTACGACCGCCACTGCGAGGCCGCGTTCTCACTCGCCATGCGGATCTGCGGGCAGAGGTCGCTCGCCGAAGACGTCACCCAGGAGGCCTTCCTGTCGCTGTGGCGCTCGCGGGCCCGCTATGACCGCGGGCGTGGCAGCGTGCGCACCTGGGTGCTGGGGATCGTCCACAATCGCGCCATCGACGCGGTCCGCCGGCGGGGCGTCCGTGACCGGGGTGTGGTGCACGACGAGGGCATCGAGGCGCAGCTACCCGCCCCCGAGCGCACCGACCTCGAGGTGGCCCGCCGCGAGGAGGCCCGAGAAGTGCGCGACGCGCTCGGGCAGCTTCCCAAGGAGCAGAGCCGCGTGATCGAGCTCGCCTACTTCGGTGGGCTGACCCACGTCGAGATTGCCTCGCTGCTGGAAACGCCCGTCGGCACCGTCAAGGGTCGCATGCGCCTCGGCCTGGCCAAGATGCGCTCGACCCTGGCCCGGCCCGCGGAGGCGATGCGATGAGCACCCTGCCGGGACCGGACGGCCACGACGCCTTCTACGAGGACGCGGCCGCATACGCGCTCGGGGTGCTCACCGCTGGGGAGCACGAGCGTTTCATCGCGCACCTGGAGGTCTGTGCCGAGTGCCGCGAGGAGGTCGCGCGCCTGCAGGTGGCGGCCGACGCGCTGCCGCTGGCAGCGCCCCAGCTGAGCGCCCCGCCGCAGCTCAAGCAGCGCATCATGGGCGTCGTGACGGGCGAGCCCGAGTCGCCGCCCGCGGAGCGCCAGGCCGTGGCCGAGCCGCATCGCCGGCGCTTGCGCGACTCGCAGCGCGCCGGTGGGAGCTGGCCGCGGCGCTGGGCGCTCGGCGCCACCGCTGCGCTGGCGGCGGCGGCCGTCGTGCTCGCCGTGATCGCGCTCGTGGGCTCGGGCGGCGGCGGGGGCTCCCGGGTGGTGCGCGCCCAGGTGCTCGCGAAGGGCGCCAGCGCGTCGCTGCGGATCAGCGCCGGCAGGGGCGAGCTCGTGCTCGACGGCATGCCCCACCTGCCGCCGCGGCGCACATACGAGGTGTGGGTGCAGCGGCGCGGCGCTCCCCAGCCGACCGACGCCCTGTTCAGCGTCACCAGCACCGGCGGAGCCACCGTCGCGGTCCCGGGCAGCATCGCGGGGGTCAAGGCGGTTCTGGTCACCGCCGAGCCGCTCGGCGGCAGCCGTACGCCGACCTCTGCCCCGGTGCTGGTCGCGCGGCTCGGTTAGGGGTATCGCGGGCTCAGCGGCGGCGGCGCGCGTGGAAGGCATGTGCGGCCGACTCGAGCGCGACGATCGGCTCGGGGTAGGCCAGGCCCCGGCGGGCGCTGCCCAACGACCACGGTTCGTGCACCGCGGGTCCGTCCACGCCGGCGAGCTCGGGGATGTAACGGCGCACGTAGTTTCCGTCGGGATCGTGGCGGCGGGCCTGGCGCAGCGGGTTGAGCACGCGATTCGGTCGCGTGTCGTTGCCCGTCCCGGCCACCCACTGCCAGTTGCCGACGTTGTTGGCGACGTCGGCGTCGAGCAGCAGCGAAGCGAAGTGGGCGGCCCCGAGGCGCCAGTCGAGATACAGCGACTTCGTCAGGAACGAGCCCACGATCAGCCGTGCGCGGTTGTGCATGAAGCCCTCCTGGCGCAGCTGGCGCATGCCCGCGTCCACGATCGGGTACCCGGTCCTGCCCTCCCGCCAGGCCTCCGTGTCGGCCTCGCTGCGCCGCCAGCGATCACCGCGCGGGCGGTAGTCGGCGTGGGCCATGTCGGGGCGTGCGAACAGGACCTGGTGGTGGAAGTCCCGCCAGCACAGCTGCCGGGCGAAGGCCTGCGCGCCCCCGCCGGCGCCGAGGCGCTCGAGCACCGCCACGGCAGACAGGCAACCGAAGTGCAGGTAGGCACTCAGCCGAGAGCTCTCCCCACGGCCGAGTTCGTCGCGATCCGCCGCGTAGCGCTCCGGTCCCCGCCGCAGCCAGCGCTCGAGCTGTGCGCGACCTTCACCCTCCCCGCCCGCCTGGCGCCCCGGCGAGGGCGTGCCCGCCGTGAGGGAGGACGGGCGAGGCAGCGATCCGGCGGGCGGCAGTCGCACCGGTGTCAGCCGCGACGGGACCCGCGCGGGGCGGCGCCGCGGCAGCGCGCTCCACGCCCGCCAGTAGCGGGTGAACACGCGGTAGTGGTCGCCGCCGGCCGGCGTCAGCGACGCGGGCGGGGCGACCGTGACACCCTCGAAGGTGCACAGCCGGACACGCTCGCGGCTGCACGCGCGCTGCAGGCGCCGGTGTCGCTCGCGGGCGTAGGGGGTGTAGTCGGCGCTCATGTAGATGGCCGACAGCGCACATTCGTGGACCAGCCGCATCGCCTCCTCGACGACATCGCCCTCACGCACGATCAGCTGCGCTCCGCGGCCACGCAGCGAGGAGCGCAGATCGCGCAGGCTCTCGAGCAGGAAGGCGACGCGGTTGGGCGGGGCCCCCGCGCGTCGCAGGAGCTCGCGGTCGAGCACGAACGCCGGCAGGATCGCCTCGCACTCACGCGCCGCGGCGGCCAGCGCGGGGTGGTCGCGGAGTCGCAGGTCACGGCTGAAGAGCACGAGCGCCGTGCTCACGCGAGGACTCCTCTCAGGCCGCGCGTGCTCCGTTGCGGCTCGGCTCGGCCTGCTGGGTGGCCGTTCGCGGCACGAACACGCTCGCGCTCCCGCCACCGGTGACCCGACGCACCAGCGCGGGCGCGAGCATGCGCAGCATGGCGGCGATCCTGTAAGGGCGCGGCACATAGACCTCCGGGCGCCGTCCCAGCCCCGCCTGCACGATCGCCTCCGCCGCCCGCTCCGGGGTCGAGACGATCCAGCGCGTGGCGGCCCGCTCCGTGAGCTCGACCTGGGGGAAGCCCTCGGTGGTGATGAAGCCCGGCAGCACCAGCCCGACATGCACGCCATGGGGCCGCTCCTCGGCCCACAGCGCGTCCGACCAGCCCGCGAGCGCGAACTTCGATGCGCTGTAGGCGCCGGTGCCGGGGCGGGCCACGCGTGCGGCGGTGGAGGCGACGTTCACGATCGCGCTCGGTGCACCCGCGCGCAGCAGCGGCAACAGCGCCTCGGTGAGTCTCACGGGAGCGTCGAAGTTGATCTCCATCGTGCGCTTGATGTTCTCGTAGCCGCCGTCGGCGAAGTGCGCCCGCCACGCGGCGCCGGCGTTGTTGACGAGCAGCTCGAGGCGCCCGTGGCGTTCGAGCACGTGGTCGCGGATCCGCTCCGGCGCGTCCTCCTCGAGCAGGTCCACAGCGACGTAGCTGATGCGCTCGGACCCGAGCTGCTCGGCGAGCTGGCTCAGGCGTTGCTCGCGGCGAGCAACGAGCACCAGCTCCGCTCCGGGCTCGCGCGCGAGACGGCGAGCGGCCGCCTCCCCGATGCCGCTGGAGGCGCCGGTGATGAGCATCACGCGGGATGTCGTCGTTGGGTCGGCCACGAGCGGGGGTGGTTAGCCTTTCAGAATCGCCGAGCCCACGAGCCCCCATGCGGTGCCCGCCGAGATCGCGGATGGCAAGCACGCGCCGAGATCGCCCCGCAAGCTCGAGGCGCTCGAGCTCTTCGACGGGCTCGAGCGACGGTACGACGCCCTCTCGGCCGCGTTCAGCTTCTGGCAGGACCCGCGCTGGCGCAGGGCGATGGTCGACGCGCTCGCCCCGCGCAGCGGCGAGCGGGTGCTCGACGTGGCCACCGGGACCGGGTTGGTGGCCGCGGAGCTGAGCGGGCGGGCGAACTGCTCGATCGTGGCGGTCGACCAGAGCCCGGCGATGCTTGCCGCGGCGCGCGCCCGCTTCGCCACCCGGCCGGGATCACAGGTCGAGCTGCTCCAGGCGGAGGCCGAGCGGCTGCCGTTCGAGGACGAGAGCTTCGACGTGGTGAGCTTCACCTACCTGCTGCGCTACGTCGATGACCCGCCTGCGACGATGGGTGAGCTGGCTCGCGTGTTGCGCCCGGGCGGGACGATCGGCTCAGTCGAGTTCGGCGTCCCCGCCTTCGCTCCGGCACGGGCCGCGTGGAGGCTATACACGGACATCGGTCTGCCGGCACTGGGGAAGGCGTTCTCGCGGGAGTGGGAGCAGGTGGGGCGCTTCCTGGGCCCCAGCATTCGCGGCTTCTACGCTCGCCACCCACAGGAGGCGATAACGGGCTACTGGCGCGCGGCGGGACTCGAGCGGGTGACGGTGCGCAGGATGAGCTTCGGCGCAGGAGTGGTGATGAGCGCCCGTAAGCGCCGCTCCGCCGACGGGAGCGGGTGAGGCCGTGGCGCGCCCGGCGGCCCGCGATGTGGCGCGCCCGGCGGCCGGGGAGGTGGCGCGCCCGGCGGCCGGGGAGGTGGCGCGCCCGGCGGCCGGGGAGGTGGCGCGCCCGGCGCCCCGGCAGCTGGCGGCCGCCGCTGATCGCCCTGCCTTCTACGCGCGCGGGCGTGGGCGCGGCGGCGAGCTCCTCGCGCTGGCGCACCCGCCGTACACGCTCTGGCACCTCAGCTACTTCGCAATCGGCGCGGCGCTGGCCCCGACGTTGTACGCGTCGCGGCTGCTGTGGGGCCTGGCCGCCTTCGCGCTGGCGGTGGGCGTGGGCGCCCACGCGCTCGACGAGCTCCACGACAGACCCCTGGGCACGTCCTTCAGCGACCGCTTCCTGCTCGCCGCCGCGGTCCTGAGCCTCGCCGCGGCGCTCGCGATCGGAGTCGCGGGCGTCCTCACCGTGTCCGCGTGGCTGGTCCCGCTGGTGCTCGCGGGTGGCCTGTTCCTGCCCGCCTACAACCTCGAGCTGGCCGGGGGGCGCTTTCACAACGATGTCTGGTTCGCGCTCGGGTGGGGCGCCTTCCCCGCCTTCACGGGCTTCTTCGTCAACGCCCTGAGGATCGAAGCGGCGGGGCTGCTGATCGCCGCCGCCTGCCTGGCCATCAGCCTCGCGCAACGCCGCCTGTCGACCCCCGCGCGAGAGCTGCGCCGGCGCACGGCCGCGGTCACGGGCGTGCGCGAGCGAACGGACGGGACCACTGAGCCGCTGTCGCTGGACGGCCTGCTCGACCCGTTGGATGGCGCGCTGATGGCGCTGTCGCTGGCGCTGCCCCTGGTTGCCGCGGCGCTCCTGTGCGCGCGCCTGTAGGCGATCAGCCGGCCCTTCACGCTCGGCCGGACCGGCCCCGCGCTCAGAGCAGATGTGCCCCCGCGCTCGGGCGCACCTCGCGCGCCCGTGCCGGCGGCTGAACTCCCTCTCCGAACAGCCCGAGCACGCTGCCGCCGAAGCCGCCGCCGATCATCCGCGCCCCGGCGGCGCCCTGCTCGCGCAGCAGCGCGACCGCGGCGTCGACGGCCGGGGTGGAGGCCTCGTACAGGTCGCGCAGGCTGGTGTGGGAGGCGTCGAGCAGCGCGCCCAGTGCCTGGAGCTCGCCGCGCCGAAGGGCGGCCGCGGCGGCGCGCACACGCGCGTCCTCGCCGAGGACATGCGCGGCGCGCATCCGCAGCGGCTGGGGGAGCACCTCGATCGCTTGCGCGTCGGCGTCGGCGAGGTACTCGACACCCAGCAGCTCGCACGCTCGCGCACACTCGCCGCGGCGGGCGTTGTAACCGGAGCTCGCGTGCGCGTGCCGCTCGCCCGAGTCGAGCACGACCAGCCGCCAGCCACAGAGCTGCAGCGGAACGGGTTGCACCTCGAGCGTGCGGAAGTCGATCAGCACCGCCTGCTCGGGCTCCGCGCAGAGGCTCGCGAGCTGGTCGAGCAGACCGGTGTTCGCTCCCACCCAGTCGTTCTCCACCCGCGCGCACAGCCGCGCGAGCTCGAGTCGGCCGGGACGAGGGGGTCGCGGCTCGCGAGCGAGCTCCAGCAGCGCGAGGCAGAGCGCGACCTCGAGCGCCGCCGAGGAGGACAGCCCGGCGCCGCGGGGCAGGTCGCCGCCGATGTGCACGTGCGCCGAGGGCAATGTCCAGCCTGCCCTCTGCAGCTCGCCGGCGACACCTCGCACGAATGCCCGCCAGCTCCCCGCCGGCGCGCGGTCACCGACGCGGAACTCGTCCCGCTCGCCGAGATCGGCGGCGAGCGCCTCGATCCGCGCGGGCCCTGATTCCGAGCCGGGCCCTGAGCCGGTGGCGGGCTCGGCGTGCGCGCTCACCGTGATGCCCTCGGCGATCGCGAACGGAAGTGCGAGACCGCCGTTGTAGTCGGTGTGCTCGCCGATCAGGTTGACGCGACCGGGGGCGAAGGCTCGTACGCGGACGCGCTCATCCGCCACGTGCGAGCGCCTCACGCAGGTGCTGTGCGGACTCCTCGGGCAGGACGTCGGAGATGAAGGTGCCCGCGCCCTGCTCGGAGCCGGCCGGGTACTTGAGCTTGTCCGCCGTACGCAGCGGTGGGTAGAACTCGACGTGCAGGTGGCCCCCCAGCGACGTGCCGCTGCGGGTCGGCTCCTGATGGACGGCCATCACGTAGGGGAAGGGCCTGGCGAAGAGGGCGTCGAAGCCGCGGACGAGGTGCTGCAGCGCAGCGGCCAGAAGCTTCAGCTCGCCGGGCTCGCACTGGGACAGGCTGGGGCGGTGCTCGCGCATGCTGACGTGCACTTCATACGGCCAGCGGGCGGCGCGGGGGACGTACACGAGGATGCTCTGGTCCTCGTAGATGACGCGACGCCCATCGTCCAGCTCGGCCGCGTTCAGCCGGCACATCGCGCAGCCACCCAGGCGGGCGTCGGCGGCGAGCTCGAGCGCCGGCACCGGCGGCAGGAACGGGTAGCCGTAGATCTGGCCGTGGGGGTGATGGAGCGTGACGCCCACCTCCACGCCGCGGTTTTCGAACACGTACACGTAGTCGATCTCCTCGCGCGCCCCCAACTCCTCGTAGCGCTGGCGCCACACCCACATCAGCGCCTCGGCCCGGGAGGCGGGCAGGCTGCCGAGCGAGAGGTCGTGATCGTCGGTGTAGACGACCACCTCTGCCCTGCCGTTGGGCGCTTCGAAGGCGGGGAAGCGGTTCTCGAAGACGACTATCTCGAAGCTCGCAGCGGGGATCTCCGTGGGGGGCGTGCCGGGACGGGTGGGGCACAGCGGACAGTGCTCACGGGTCGGCAGGAAGGTCCGCTCCTGGCGGTGGATCGCGTAGGCGACCTGCTCGCCGCGGAGCTCGTTGAAGCGCAGTTCGCTCACGGCTGCTCCCGCACGTCCTCGAAGAAGATCAGCTCGCGGCCATCGTCTTTGGTGCGGCGCGTCAGCAGCAGCGGGCCGTAGTGCTGCTCGCCCGGATGTCCATCCGCCGGTGGCGACCGGACGGGGGCCGGCACCTCAGAAGACGATGGTGGCGGCCGTTCGCGCCCGTCGGACATTAGGCGAAGGTATACCCGGGGTGCCAGCGCGAGCACGCCGGACGGGACCCGCGGCGCGACGGACGTCCCCGGAGAGGTGATCGCAGCGACGTGCAGAGGTGTTCGCGCGTCGTTTGGAATCCGGCATCCTCCGCAGCAAATGTGCAGGATTTCCCGTGCTGTGGAACTTGACGACCATCCGGGTAAGCGAGAAGGTAGTGTCCGAGGGCGCATTGGGTGCGCGGCACGCACCGCAAACCAGTCCGAGAGGAGGACGCAAGATGTCTGATGCGGACCACACCCACGAAGCGGTGGAGCGGTTGGACTACGACGACGCGAAGGCCGACCGGCCGGGGTTCGATAGGCGAACGTTCCTACGCAACACAGCCCTGACCGGAGCGGCGGCCGGCACCGTTGGAGCGCTGCTGAGCGCGTGCGGCTCGAGCGCGAGCTCCGGCAGCGCGGCGAGCTCGATCTTCGGCACCAGCCAGAGCTACAAATTCACCTTCGTCAACCACGTCACGACGAACCCGTTCTTCGTCCCGACCCAGTACGGCATCCAGGACGCCTGCAAACTGCTCGGCTGTACGTACTCGTGGACCGGCTCGGAAACGAGCAACGTCAGTCAGATGGTCAACGCCGTGAACAGTGCGATCTCGGCGAAAGTCGACGGCATCGCGGTGTCACTGATCGACCTGACGGCGTTCAACGCACCGGTCAGGAGCGCTCTGGGAGCGGGAATCCCGGTGGTCTCATACAACGCCGACGTCGAACCCCCCGCCAATCAACGCCTGGCCTACATCGGCCAGAACCTCGAAGTGTCGGGCGAAAAGATGGGCGAACACATCGCCGAACTCGTCCCCTCAGGCGACGTCGCTCTGTTCATCGCCACGCCGGGCTCGCTGAACATCCAGCCACGCATCAACGGCGCGCTGAAGGCACTGAAAAGCCACTCCTCGATCACGACACACGTGATCGCGACCGGCGCCGCGGTGCCTCAGGAGCTCACGGTGATCGAATCGTATCTGGCTGGCCATCCCGAAACCAAGGGCATGTTCGCGGTGGACGCCGGCTCGACCGAAGGCGTCGCTAAGACCATCCAGAAGAAAGGCGCCAAGGGGAAGGTCAAGGGCGGTGGTTACGACCTGCTCGAAAACACCGAGAAGCTGCTCTCAGAAGGCTACATCCAGTTCACGATCGACCAGCAGCCCTACCTCCAGGGCTTCCTGCCGGTCCTCGAGCTGTACCTGTACCAGGTGTCCAAGACCCTGACGGGCCCCGCCGACGTGAACACCGGCCTGAAGTTCCTCACCCAGGAAACGGTCAAACCGTACGTGAGCACCAAGAGCCGCTTCGAGGGAACCTCCTCCACGCCGGGCGTCCAGAACGCGTAGCGTCCCGCCGTGGCGGTCGCATCAGGAGGCGAAGCCCCGGCCCAAGCTCCCACCGGGGGTCCGGTTCGAAACCGGGCCCTCGGAGCGAGCGCGGCGAAGCTGCTGCGTGGCTTCCTGACGCTGCGCGAGGGCAGCATCATCGTCGTCACGATCGCGACGTTCGTCTACTTCCTGATCACCGCCGAAGGCTTCGCGACCAGCGCCAACTTCAAGACACTGCTGCCGTACTTCGCCCCGATCGCGATCCTCGCGGCGGGCGAGGTGTTCATCATGATCAACGGCGAGATCGACCTCTCGATCGGCGCCGTCTACCTGATCACGCCGTTCCTGTTCTACAAACTCGCACAGGCAGGCCTGCCGCTCGTCCCCGCGGTGATGCTGGCGCTGGTGGGGAGCGCGATGGTCGGCCTCGTGAACGGTTTCTTCATCGCCGTTGTTGGGATCTCCTCGTTCGTGGCCACCTTCGGGATGCTGTTCGTGCTCGAGGGCCTGACGCTCGTGACCTCGCATGCCGCGCCGGTGGCGACGCCCGGCACCTCGTCGCTGCACGTGCACACGTTCGCCCAGATCTTCGGCGGCGGCACCTACTCGGAGCTGATCTGGGCGCTCGCGATCGTCGTGGTGCTGCAGCTCGTGCTGACGTTCACCCGCTGGGGCATCTACACGGTCTCGGTCGGCGGCAACCGCCTCGGTGCCGCCGAGGCCGGGGTGCGCGTGCGACTCGTGCTGATCCGCAACTTCGTCATGTGCGCTACGTGCGCCGGGCTGGTGGGGATACTGGAGGCCGTTCGCGCAGTGACGGCGACGCCAGATCCCTCCGGCTCCAACGAAATCCTCTTCCAGGCGATCGCCGCGGCGGTGATCGGCGGCACGCTGCTCCGCGGTGGCTCGGGAACCGTGGTGGGCGCGCTGATCGGGGCGCTCTTCCTCGGCGTCCTGCACGACGGCCTGATCATCAAGGGGGTCAGCGCCGACTACCTCGACCTCTACCTGGGACTCGCGATCATCCTCGTGATGTCGATCAACGTCTTCGTCCAGCGCGTGCGCACGGGGTCCGGACTTGCCTGAGCAGCTCCCGGGCGGCGGGCTTCCGCCGGATGAGCCGATGCTCCCGGCCGAGGAGGTGGCGGCCGACGAGGCACGGCGCGCCGGCGGCCATCCCCCCGGCGCCGCGCCCGGAGCGAACGCGGCCGAGCCCGGCGTCGGTGAGGAGGTGCTGCGCGTCGAGCACCTCGCCAAGAGCTTTGGCCCGATCACGGCCCTGCGCGACATCAACCTGACGCTCAGGAAGGGCGAGGTCCTGGGCCTGCTCGGCGACAACGGCTCGGGGAAGTCGACGCTGATCAAGATCATCTGCGGTTTCCACAAGCAGGATGCCGGGCAGATGTTCCTTCACGGCGAGCCGTTCGAGCCCAAAAGCGTCGATGATGCCCGCGCCCACGGCATCGACACCGTCTACCAGGATCTCGCGCTCGTCGACGAGCTCTCGGTGTACCACAACCTGTTCCTGCGTCGTGAGCGCGTGCACGCCCCGATCCCGTTCCTGCAGAACGCGCTGATGCGCCGTGAAGCGCGCAGGGCGCTCGACGACATCGGCATCAATATCCCGCGGCTCGACGTGCCGGTCGCGCGTCTCTCCGGCGGCCAGCGTCAGGCGATTGCGGTGGCGCGCACGGTGTCCGGCGAGGCCGACATCCTGCTGCTCGACGAGCCGCTCGCGGCGATGGGGGCAAAAGAGGGCGGCCAGATCCTCGAGCTGATCCAGCGCCTGAAAGAGGAAGGCAACGTCTCGATCATCATGGTGCTGCACAACTACGTGCACGTGCTCGCCGCCTGCGACCGCGTCAACCTGATCCAGGACGGAACGATCGCGCTCGACAAGCACACCGCCGAGACGTCCGTCGAAGAGCTGACGGACATCGTCGTGGAGGAGTATCGCCGCGCGCGCCAGGCCGCGATCGAAGCGGACACGGCTTCGCGCGCAGCCGGCGGCTCGACGGCCTCGCGGTGACGCAGGCCCGATACGCGCTCGGCGTCGACTTCGGCACGGAGTCGGGTCGCGCCGTGCTGCTCGAGCTCGGCGGCGGCCGGGAGCTCGCCGTCAGCGAGGTCCCCTACCGGCACGGCGTGCTCGACCGCGAGCTCCCCGTCAGCGGCGAGCAGCTGCCGCCGGACTGGGCCCTGCAGCACTCCGACGACTGGCTGGCGGTGCTCGGCACCGCGATCCCGGCGGTCCTCGAGCAGGTGCCGGGCGCGCGCGACGGGGTCGTCGGCCTGGGAGTGGACTTCACCTCCTGCACGGTCCTGCCGGTGGCGGGCGACGGACAGCCGCTGTTCAAGCAACAGCGCTGGCAGAGCCACCGGCACGCGTGGCCGAAGCTGTGGAAGCACCACGCGGCCCAGCCCGTCGCGGATCGCCTGAACGAGGTGGCCGCGGCACGGGGGGAGGGCTTCCTCGCACGCTACGGCGGGCGCATCTCCTCGGAGTGGTACTTCCCGAAGCTGATCGAGCTGTGGCTGGAGGATCGCGCGGTGTATGACGCCTGCCACGGCTTCATCGAGGCGACGGACTGGATCGTGTGGCAGCTGACCGGCAGCGAGTGCCGTCAGAGCTGCACCGCGGGCTACAAGGCGATGTGGTCGCCCGAGGAAGGGCTGCCGCCGGTCGAGTACTTCGAGGCCGCCTACCCCGGGTTCAACCGGCCGGCGGCGAAGCTCGGGACCGAGTTCGCGCCGCTCGGCACCAGAGCCGGGAACCTGCGGGAGGAGTTCGCCGAGCGCTTGGGACTGTCCGCTCCCGTGGCGGTCGCGGTCGGAAACGTGGACTCGTTCGTGTCGGTCCCGGGCGCCGGGGTCGAGTCGCCGGGAACCTTCGTGATGGTCGTCGGCACATCGATCTGCGACCTCGTGGTGGATCCGGCTGAGGTGCGACTGCCGGGCATCACGGGCGTCGTTCGCGACGGCATCCTCCCCGGCCTGTACGGCTACGAGGCCGGTCAGGCCGCCGTCGGGGACATGCTCGCGTGGTTCGTGGAGACGCTCGCCCCGCCCGGCTGCGAGCACACGACGCTCGAGCAGGCGGCCGCCGCGGTGGCACCCGGAGCGAGCGGGCTGGTGGCGCTCGACTGGTGGAACGGCAATCGCACGATCCTGGCCGATGCCGATCTCAGCGGCGTGCTCGTGGGCCTGACGCTGCAGACCACACGCGAGCAGATCTACCGTGCCCTGCTGGAGTCGATCGCCTTCGGCAACAGGCGGATCATTGAGAACTTCGAAGAGCACGGGATGCAGCTGGAGGAGATCGTCGCCTGTGGCGGCATCGCCGAAAAGAGCCCGCTGACGATGCAGCTGCTCGCCGACACGAGCGGGCTGCGGGTCAGCGTCCCCGACTCGGCCCAGGTACCGGCGCGGGGCGCGGCCCTGTTCGGAGCCCTCGCCGCCGGCTACTTCCCCGACATCGACGCGGCGATCGCCGCGACGCGACCGCCCATCGCGCACAGCTACGTACCCGACGCCGGGGCGCGCGAGGTCTACGATCGCGTCTACGCTGTCTATCGCGAGTTGTACGAGCGTCTGGGACGCTCGCAACCGGAGCTGCTACACGCGCTGAAGCACATCCACGCCGAGAGGAAGGCCCCGTGAAGCCCCGGATCGGACTGCTCGGAATCATGCAGGAGCTCTACGACGCGATGCTGCCCGGGATCACGGAGCGCCAGGCCGACTACGCAAGGGCGGTGGCGGCGCGCCTGGCGGACGTCGCCGAGGTGCAGTTCATCCGGCCGGCCCGCAACCGCGAGGACATCGAGGCGATCGTCAGGGAGTACGGGATGCAGGGCCTCGACGGGATCGCGATCGTGATGCTGACCTACGGCCCCGCGATGCGCACCGTGCGGGCGCTGATCGACACCCCGTTGCCGCTGCTGCTCGCGAACATCCAGCCCGAGCGGGCCGTCACGTCCTCCTGGGACATGGCCGACCTCACCTACAACCAGGGCATCCACGGCGCCCAGGACCAGGCCAACGCGCTCGTACGCGCGGGCCGTCCCTTCTCGGTCATCACAGGTGAGTGGGACTCGGAGGAGTTCGCCCGGAGGTTCGCCGACTGGGCGCACGCCGCGGCCAGCGCGACGTCGCTGCGCTCGACGCGGATGGCCCTGTTCGGGTATCCGATGAACGGCATGGGAGACGTCCTTTACGACCCCCCGGCGATGCTGCGGCGCCTGGGCCCGACGGTGGTCGCCGAGGACCTCGGCGAGCTGTACCGGCGCATCGAGGCCGTCAGCGACGACCACATCGGTGCGCTCGTCACCGAGCACAGCGGCCGGTTCGAGATCGACCCTGCGCTGCCGCACGCCTCGCACGTGTACGCGGTCCGCTTCGAGCTGGCGCTGCGTGAGCTGCTCGAGGAGAACGGCTACAGCGGGTTCTCGGCGCACTTCGACTCGATCGGGGGCGACGGCCGCTTCGAGCAGCTGCCGCTGCTGGCCGCGTCCGATCTGATGGCCGACGGCTACGGTTACGCGGCCGAGGGCGACACCAACACGCTGACGTTGATGTGCGCCGCCCAGACGCTGATCGGGGACGCCCACTTCAGCGAGCTGTATGCGATGGACTTCGAGCTGGGTTCGGTGCTCGTCAGCCACATGGGCGAGGGCAACTGGAGGGTCGCACGCCGCGACCGCCCGATACGGCTGATCGACCGCGAGCTCGGGATCGGCGGCCTCGGCAACCCGCCCACGGCCGTATTCTCGGCAGAGCCCGGGCCGGCGACGGTGGCCGCGCTCGTGCCGCTGGCGGGCGAGCACTATCGGCTCCTGATCGGACGGGGAGAGGTTCTCGACACGCCCGAGCTGCCCAACGTCGAGATGCCCTACTTCCACTTCCGTCCCCGCGCGGACGTCAAGGACTTCATGGACCACTGGCTCGCGCTCGGGGGCCCGCACCACTTCGTCACGAACCTCGGGGAGCACGCCCGCCGCTGGCGGCTCCTCGGCGAGGTACTGGACGTGGAGGTGCACGAGCTGTGATCAACGAGGAGGTGCTCGCGGCGAACGCGGCGCTGCCCGCCCACGGGCTGGTGACGCTCACGTGGGGCAACGTCAGCGGCATCGATCGCGAACGCGGGCTCGTCGCGATCAAGCCCAGCGGCGTCTCCTACGACTCGATGACGGTCGCGGACATCGTGGTGCTCGACCTCGACGGGACCGTCGTCGAGGGCGACAGACGGCCCTCGACCGACACCCCCACCCATCTCGAGCTCTACCGCGCCTGTGACTGGATCGGCGGAATCGTGCACACGCACTCGACGTGGGCCACGGCGTGGGCGCAGGCCGAGCGTGAGATCCCGCTGCTGGGGACCACCCACGCCGACCTCAGCGACCGCCCGATCGGGCTGACCCGTCCCCTGACCGCCGAGGAGGTGGCCGAGGCCTACGAGCAGGCGACCGGTCGCGCGATCGTGGAAGCGACCACCGAGCACGACAGCTGCGTCCTGGTGCGGGGCCACGGGCCGTTCGCATGGGGCAGCTCGCCGTCCGCCGCGGTGGAGGCCGCGGTGACGCTCGAGCAGGTGGCCCGCCTCGCGTTGCTCACGACGCTGCTGGCACCGGATGCGCCGCCGCTCGCCGAGGCGATCCGGCACAAGCATTTCGAGCGCAAGCACGGGCCTCACGCGTATTACGGGCAGTGATCCTGCTCGAGCGGGGAGCGCTCGAGCGGCTCCCCACGTACGTGGTCAGACCGGCGCTGGTGGTGGTGGACGCCAACACCGAGGCGGTGGCCGGTGGGCACGTGGCCCGACGGCTGGGGGCCGAGCTGCTGCGCCTGCCGGCAGACTCGCACGCGACCGAGGACGCCGCCGCGCGGGTGCGCGAGCGGCTTCGTAACGGTCTCGTCGCGGTCGGCTCGGGCACGCTCACGGACATCGTCCGCTATGCCGCCGAGCGGGCGGGCTGCGACTTCGTCTCCGTCCCCACGGCGGCGTCGATGGATGGCTATGCGTCGAGCGTGGCGGCGCTGGAGCGCGACGGCGTCAAGCTCACCCTGCCGGCACGGGCACCCACCGCGATCTTCGCCGATCCCGGGATAGCCGCCGCCGCTCCGACAGAGCTCACGCGGGCGGGTATCGGCGACCTGCTCGCGAAGGCGACCGCGCGGGTTGACTGGCTGGCGGCCCACCTGCTCTACGGCGAGGACTGGATCGAGCTGGGGCCGCCCCCCGGGCCCGACGTCGAGGCGCTGCTCGAGGGAGACGTCGAGGCGACCGCCGGCCTGCTGGGCGCGCTGATCGCATCCGGCGAGGCGATGGCGGCGCTCGGCAGCTCGCGTCCGGCAAGCGGCTGCGAGCATCACGCATCCCACCTCTGGGACCTGCTCGCCCTGCGGGGCGCCCGGCCGCGGGCGCTCCACGGACTGCAGGTGGGCTACGCGACCCGGTTCGCCATGCGCCTGCAGCAGTTCGCCTTCGGCGGCGGCGTGTCGCTGCCGCGGCGCCCGCGGCCGGTCGCCGAGCCGCTCGACGCAGGGGCGAGGGCGTGGCTGGGCGAGCCCCCGCCGGCGGTGATCGAGGCGGTCGCCGAGAAGCAGCAGCTGCTCGCGGCGGTGCCGGACTCCTGGCCGCAGGACCCGCAGCGGTGGGCCGACGTGCGCGCTCGTCTGGCGCCCTCACTGGGGCGCTTCGATGAGGTTGTGGACGCGCTGGGACGCGCCGGCATCCCGGACGGACGCCAGGGCTATCTTGGCCTCGACGCGGAGATGCTGCGTGCCGGACTGCGCTACGGGGGGCGCCTGCGTTCGCGCTACACGGTCATCGACTTCCTGGAGGGTCAGGGTGTGCTCGACGAGGCCCTCGACTGGGCGCTTGATCGGCGCTAGGAGACCATCACCAGTGTGTGTGCACGTGCTCGCGGAGCAGGCGGTCGTACACGTCCCTGACGCCGTCCAGCTGCTCGCTGCGCAGCGGGGGGATCTCGGCCGCCGCGGCGTTCTGGCGCACCTGCTCAGCGGTGCGCGCCCCGGGGATCACGGTGCTCACGCCCGGCTGGTCGATCACCCAGCGCAACGCGAACTGCGCCAGCGTCATCCCGGGGTCCACGAGCGTGGCCAGCTCGCGGACAGCGGCCAGCCCGGTCTCGTATGGGACCCCCGAGAAGGTCTCGCCGACGTCGAACGCCTCGCCGTGACGGTTGTAACTGCGGTGGTCCTCGGGCGAGAAGGACGTGTGCTCGTCATAGCGCCCGGACAGCATGCCGGAGGCGAGCGGAACGCGAGCGATGATCCCGACGCCTGCCGCCCGCGCCGCCGGCAGCACCTCCTCGACGGGCTTCAGCCGAAAGCAGTTGAGGATGATCTGCACGCTCGCCAGATGGGGGCGCTCGATCGCCCATAGCGCCTGCTCGCAGGTCTCCACCGAGACGCCGTAGGCGCCGACATGGCCTTCGCGGACGAGCTCGTCGAGCGCTTCGAAGACGGCGTCGTCACGATAGACCTCGTCGGGAGGGCAGTGCAGCTGGACGAGGTCGATCCGCTGCACCCCGAGGTTCTCGCGGGAGCGTGTGTTCCACGCGCTGAAGGCGGCGCGGTTGTAGTTCTCCGGGAGCTGCTCCACGCGCCGGCCCATCTTCGTCGCGACCAGCACCTCCGGGTGGCGCTCGTGCAGCTCGCCGCAGAAGCGCTCGCTGCGCCCGTCCCCGTACACGTCGGCGGTGTCGAAGAAAGTGACGCCGGCGGCGATCGCGGCCTCGAGCACGGCGTGCGCGTCATCGGCGCTGACCTGTCCCCAGTCGGCGCCCAGCTGCCAGGTTCCGAGGCCCACCACGCTGATGGCCCGGCCCAATCGCTCGATCCGTCGCTGCTCCATCTCGGGGGGGCATGCTCGCAGGTGCGAGCAAGCGCATGGTCGCAGGTGCGAGTGCCGACCACGGCCCCGGTCCGGGCGCCCACAGCCGGAGGTCGAGGTCGTCCCTAGGCGAGCAGCGCGAGGAGCTCCGCGGGTCGGTCGACGACGACCTCGGCGCCGCTCAGCTCGTCGCGGTCGCCGACGCCCCAGGTGACGCCGATGGCCCTCAGGCCGCATGCGTGGGCGGCGTCGACATCGAAGTGGCGGTCGCCCACCACGATGGGATGTGCTGCATCGAGGCCCCGTTGCGCGCGCGCGACGGTTTCCCTCTTCGGCTCCGCGAGCGTGGGTGCACTGACGACCGCGAACTGCAGGCCGAAGTGCTCCAGCAGCGGGGCGACGAACTCGCGCGCCTTCGAGGTGGCCAGGGCGAGCGGCAGCGTGAGGCCGGCCAGGACCTCGGGGACCCCGTGCATGAGTCGTGTCTGGTCGAGATACACACGCCTGTAGAGGTCGTGGTAGGTGGCGACGCAGGCCGCGACCGCCTCGGACTCCTCGGCTGCGCCGGTGAGCTCGGCGAACACGCTCAACACCGGCGGACCGATGAAGCGCTCGAGCTCAAGCTCGCTGCGCGCCGTGAAGCCGTGTGCGAGCAGCGCGCCGTTGGTGGCTGTCGTGACCGCCGGCAGCGAGTCGATGATCACGCCGTCGAAGTCGAAGATCGCAGCGTCCGCTCGGGGTCTCAGCGGCATGCTCGCAACGCCGGGTAGAGCGCTCGGAAGCGCTCACGCGCGACGCGGTAGGGCTCGATCCAGTCCGGCTGGGGCTCGATTATCTGTTGGGGTCGCACCGCGGCGGCAACGGCGGTGCGGACGTCGGGCCACACGCCCCCGGCCGCGCCTCCCAGCAGTGCGGCTCCGAAGGCGGCCGCCTCGTCCACGACCACCTGCTGCAGCGGCAGCTCCAGCACGGACGCGAGGATCCGCAGCCATTCCTCGCTGCGCGCCCCGCCGCCCGAGACCCGGCCGAGGGCGGGGCGATCGCCGAGCTCGGAGATCAACTCGAGCGAGTCGCGCAGGGCGAACGCGACGCCCTCCAGGAGGGCGCGCACGAGCGCACCGCGGTCGTGCCGGAGGTTGAGGCCCACGTATGCCCCGCGCGCGTCGGGGTCGGCATGGGGTGTGCGCTCGCCTGCCAGGTAGGGCAGGAACAGGAGCCCCTCGGTGCCCGGCGGCCAGCGGCTGGCCTCGGCGGTCAGCTGCTCGTAGTCACCGTCCACGATCGCCCGCAGCCAGCGCAGCGAGCCGGCAGCCGACAGCACGACCCCCATCGCGTGCCAGGTGTCCCGTACCGCGTGGCAGAAGGCGTGAACGCGAGCCCGTGGGTCGGCGGCGAAACGGTCGAGGGCCGCGAACACCACACCCGAGGTCCCGAGCACGACCGAAACCGGACCGGGATGCACGACACCGACACCGAGCGCTCCGGCTGCCTGGTCCCCGGCCCCGGCGGCGACGGGCACCCCGTCGGGTGTCCTGCCGCTCGGCTGTTCGCTCTCGAGCAGCTCGGGCAGCCAGCTGCGCTCGAGTGCGAGCGCGTCGAGCACCTCCTCGCTCCAGCGTCGAGCGGCGACGTCCAGCAGCAACGTCCCCGAGGCGTCGGCGACGTCCGTGGCGTGCTCCCCGCACAGGCGAAGGCGGACGTAGTCCTTGGGCAGTGCGATCCGCGCAATCCGCCGGAACACGTCCGGCTCGTTGTGACGCAGCCACAGCAGTTTCGGCGCGGTGAACCCCGGTAGCGCGCGGTTACCGGTGAGCGCGATCAGGCGCTCGAGTCCGAGCTCGGCCTCGATCTCGGCGCACTCGCTGGCGGTGCGCTGGTCATTCCACAGGATCGCGGGGCGAAGGACGCGATCGTGGCTGTCGAGCACGACGAGGCCGTGCATCTGCCCGGAGAGCCCGATGCCGAGCGGGGGGCCGGCCACGGCCCGCAGCTGCTCCAACACGCTCTCGGTTGCGCGCCACCAGTCCTCGGGATCCTGCTCGGCCCAGCCCGGCCTGGGCGTGGACAGCTCGTATCCGGCTTCCGCGGCTGCGAGCACGCGTCCATCGCCGTCCAGGGCGAGGCCCTTGACGGCGCTGGTGCCGACGTCCAGCCCGAAGACGCTCATGGGCGGCTCTCCGGCGACGGCCGGTGGTCAGGCGCCCAGGGCCGCGTACACGAGCTCGTAGGCCGACACCGCGTCCTTGCGCGCCTGTGCCTCCCTGAGGGCCTCGTCGTCGATCCGGGCGGCGATCGAGTCGATGAAGTTCCACTGGATCACCGACCGCTTCACGGCGCCGATCTGGTCCTCGGTGTACGGGTACAGGTCCAGGCCGAGGCGTTCCCCGTTCTCGCCGTAGCCGCAGCGGCGCAGCTCGAGCGCCAACTCGAGCGTCTCCATGAAGGCCGTCGTGCCGAGCATGTTGTCGTCGTCGAAGGTCCCCCACCCGGAGTTGCCGTGCTGGTGGCCGAGGAGACCCTCGGAGTGCAGCAGGGCGGCGTACTCCGGGAGGTGCTCGCCGTTCATCAGCAGGTGCTGCCAGTCCATGTTGATCTGGACGTTGTCGAGTCCCTCCGCGCGCAGCTTGCCGGCGACGAACAGCGTCATCCCCATGTTGCGCATCAGGATCTTCATCGCCGGCTCGGAGTTCTTGTGCTCCAGGAACAGCTTGACCCCGTGCCGTTTGCAGATGCCGGCCGCCTCGCCGACGCCCTCGATCAGCCAACGCCAGGAATCCACGTACGGGCTCTGGAACGGATAGTTGTAGCCCTCGATCCCGGGCCAGATGATCATGTTCGCGCCCAGCGATCCGGCGAACTCGGCGCCCTCGCACACGATCCTGAGCGCCTCCGCGCGGACGTGCGGATCGGGGTTCACGAGGCCGCCGCGGCCGAAGCGGGGGTCGAGGTGAAGGCCCCCGGCGATGCAGTAGATGTCGTGGCCTGCGAGCGCGTCGCGGACGTCGCTGACGTTCTCGTGGGAGAGCTCCTGCGGGTAATGGAACTCATACCCGTCGATCAGGTCGCCGAGCCCCTCGACCGCGCGGTGCACCTTCGCGGCCACCGGTTCGGCGTCGTAGGCATGCGCCGGCTGGTAGCCCCCGGGCACGAAGCGCGTGATCATCGGCCCGAAGGCCCAGATGCCGAGGCTGGTCTTCATCGATGGACCTCCATGGGTCGGTTGACTTCGGCGCTCTCATACAGGGCCGCGATCGTCCGCGCCTGCATGAGCGCATCCTCGCGTCCGAAGCGCGGTGGCCTTTCGCCGGCTACGGCCGCCGCGAAATCCTCGAGCTCGCACGCATAGGGGTTCAGGGAATCGACGGCGATCTGCTCCACCGAGGCCTCGCGACGCAGCTCGATCGCGGGCGTGCGGGCGTGCCAGGGATCGTCCAGCCATACCGAGCCGCGCGTTCCCGTCACCTCGAGCTCGTCGCGGGCCGCCATGTCGAGGCCGCAGTCGATCGTCGCGAGCACCTCCTCGGGGAAACGCAGCCAGGCGACGAGGCGCACGTCGACACCGTCACCTCCACGAACCAGCTGGGCGCTCACGGTCAGCGGCTCGCCCGCCAGCAGCCTGGTGGCGGAAACGCAGTAGCAGCCCACGTCCATCAGCGCGCCGCCGTCGAGTGCTCCCTGCAGGCGGATGTCCCCCGGGCGCTCGAGCAGGAACGAGAACGAGGCGCGGACCAGGCGCAGCTCACCGATCTCTCCCAGCAGCTCGAGGAGCCGCCGTGCCTGCGGATGGTGGCGCCACATGAACGCCTCGCAGAGCACGAGCCCGGCGCCGTCGGCCACCTCGAACGCGCGCGCGATGTCCTCCGCTCGCCTCGAGAAGGGCTTCTCGCAGAGGACGTGTCGGCCGGCCTGCAGAGCGCGCATCGACCACTCCGCGTGCATCGAGTTGGGTAGTGCGATGTAGACCGCCTCCACCTCCGGGTCTGTCAGCAGCTCCTCATACGAACCGTGTGCGCGGGGGATGCCGAGGGTCTGCGCCTGCGCCTCGGCTCGCGCGGGCTCGCGAGAGCCGATAGCGACAACCTCGACCCCAGAGGTGAGCCGTGAC
>Ga0335085_10003725_pt1 | contig 25970 bp, 19 predicted proteins | sample Lox_Sample_45_FD_206712 | JGI IMG/M metagenome (GOLD analysis project Ga0335085, IMG submission 206712) | Soil microbial communities from Loxahatchee National Wildlife Refuge, Florida, United States - Lox_Sample_4.5 | ecosystem: Environmental > Terrestrial > Soil > Wetlands | place: USA...
TGGGCATGATCACCGAGGGCGCCACCTGCCCGTCGTTCAGCACCACCATGCCGGGACGGCCATCCACGTTGACGCGCAGGCGCAGCGCGGCCACGGGAGCGGAGGAAGAGCTGAGGTTCACATCGCCGCGGAGGGGAGCGGCCAGGGCGGCGGCCACGCCGCCGGTGCCGGCGCCCCCGGCATGCGCCAGCACGTGCATCTGCCCGGCCCGGGAATCGAGGACCGCGATGTCATCCTGGCCCTGCCAGGAGACGCGGGTGTGCATCAGGATGGGCGGAGCGGCTCCGCCTACGGCCACGGCCGGAAAGGTCTCGGCGATCATCCACCCCTCGCCGTAGTCCACGGCGGGAGCGAGGATGGGTTGGCGGCGCAAGGAGGCGAGACGGTGCGCGCGCATCTCCTCCGCGGTCCAGGGGGTGGGATCCAGGGCAGCGCGGGCCACGAGGTGGACGGAGCCATCGCTCGACATCACCGCCATCTGCTGGCGCAGGCCGCGGTCGAAGAGGAAGGACCCGACGTCCACGCTGACTGCGGAGAGGGACAGGCCGACGTTCTCCAACTGGAAGTCGAAGTTACCCGCGGCGGCGGCGCGCAGGTCACGCCCGCGCAGGATCATGACCTGGCCGCCGGCCACGAAAGCCGTATCCGGGGCGAGGTCGCGGTAGAGGTTGCCGAAGGCCAGCGAGGTGACCGTCCCCGGCATGGGGAAGGTCATCAGCAGCCTGGTTCCGTGGAAGACCAGCAACGCGGGCTTCTGCCCGGCGGTGCCCACCAGGATCTGGCTCGAGGCGCTTCCCGGAAGCAGGCGCGCGGCCGCCAGCGCGGTGATGGGGCCGGGCAGCGCCAAAGCGAGCGGCTGGGTGAAGAGGCCATGGCCGTTGCCGAAGAAGAGGAGAAGATTGCCGTTGGCGCGCGAACCCACAGCGAGGTCGAGGTAGCCGTCGCCGTTGAAGTCGCCGGTGGCCAGGAAGTCAGGCGCACCGGGGACGTCCATCACGCGCGCGTTGGGAAGAAAAGGATCGGGGAACTGGCCGCGTCCGATGGCGTCGAAGGAAGCCCGGCTCTGGGGCGCGAAGGCGTCCAGGTTGCCGCGATAGAAGGCGAGCGCGCCGCCGCCGGAGGTGGCGTAGCCGACCACCAGGTCCTGCACCCCGTCCTGATCGAAGTCGCCGGCCGCCAGGGCCAGAGGCCGTCCCGCACCCGCGTTCAGGGCGCTGACCGCCGCCGCCTTCCCGGTGTAGCGTGGCGCCATCACGCGCGGCGCCTGCAACCACACCTTGAACTGGCCCGGGGACGCTTGCGTCGCCGCGGCCAGGGCCGCGGGCGCTGGGCTGGCGCTCGCAGCGGCCGCGGGAGAAGCTGCAGGCGCTGCTGCCGGCGCGGCCGGAGGAGCGGCCGGACCCGCGGCCAGCGCCGAGCCGGCCAGCAGCACAACCATGAGGAGAGGAATCAGACGAAGACGAGACGGCGAAAGGGCGGGGTCTTTCTGGCGGGGCATCACGGCCTCCGGGCCGATCCTCGCGCCGAGGGCCTCCTCGCGACGAACGGCGGGCTATTTGCTTCGATTCGGCGACTTGGGGGGAGCCTATGGAGCCTTGCGATGGTAGTCAGAAGGAGAACGGCGGTCAAGCAGGAATCCGCGAATGTGCTTCGCAGCAAGGGAGCAAGGCCGTCCCCGAAGGGGTGGTGGGAGCGGCGGCGCGCGCGGAGCGCGGCGCCGGGCGCGCGTGCCGCCGCCACCCGCGAGCTAGATCTTCTCCACCACCACCGCGGTGCCGTAGGCCAGCACCTCGGTGACCCCCTGCATGACCTCGTTGGCGTCGTAGCGCATGCCCACCACGGCGTTGGCGCCCAGCGCCGCGGCGTGCTGCAGCAAGAGATCGAAGGCCTCCTCGCGGGACTTCTCGCAGAGCTCGGTATAGATGGTGATGTTGCCGCCCACCAGGGTCTGCAGTCCGGCGGCGAAGCTGCCTACGACGGAGCGGGAGCGCACGGTGATACCGCGCACGATGCCCAGGTTGCGCAGCACGCGATAGCCGTCGAGTTCGAAGGCGGTGGTCACCATGTTATGGGCGACGGCGGCAGGGGCAGGGGCAGGACTCATGGAGCTCCTCCTCAGGAACGCGGAACGGGGAAGCCAGGCACCATCATAATCCATCCCCAGCGGCTGGCGGAGAAAGCGCGGCTGGCGCCTAAGCGCAACAAACAAAAGGGAGAGTATGGACAAGCGTGAGCCGGATCCTCCGCAGCAGGCCAGCACCAACGAGTAACCTTGGGCGGCAGCGGTGTTGCCGAGACACATACTCCCGGACGCGGCAGCGAACCCCTCTTTGCGGCCGCCGCCGCGGAGGCGACGCCCCTAAGATCCGCTCTGGGCACGGAAGTACAGTGCCCTCGGTCACTGGATTTGCGCTTGCATCGGGCGGGAGCCAGCAGTATGCTGGCGCCCACTCTGGCCCACTCAACCTGGCAAGGTCCGGCGTTCCATGTGGATAGAGAAAATCCGTCGCGGAGTACTTCAGGTTTCCACCGATCAGGGCCTGCGCTACGTCAATCCCTCGCTGCTGGAACGCGTGCAGTTGCTGTGGATGTTCCGCAACTTCAACATCCTGAACCCGGAAGTGCTGACGCAGCACGAGCGCGGGCTCATCAAGATGCTGTGCGCGGAGCAGCGGCTGCTGAGCGCGCGCAAAGTGGGCGGCCCGGAGCGCCTGTGCATCATCGGGATGGTGGAGCCGCAAGCGGCAGAGCGCAAGCGCCCCGCCGCCGAACCCCGCGTCTCCTATCAGAAGGTCCACAGCGCCTGAGGGCGCTGCTCCCAACCGATTCCGACCTGTCAGCGATTTGCTCCCGTGCGGGGCGTGCCCATGGGCATGGGCAAGCGGCCGTCGGCGTCCTTGGTCAGCGCCAGGAATTTCGGGTCATTCCGCAGCGAGAGGAAGACCGCGTCCACCCGCGCCTCCATCATCTCCTTGGAGCGGACCGCCTGGTAGCGCTCGTAGGTGAAGAAGTGGCGCTGCAACAGGGCCAGGGCCTTGTCCTTCTGCCCGGCCTGGGCGTAGATGGCGGCCAGGTTGTAGGAAGCCATCAGGAGCGCCTGGTTCTGGCGCGCGATCTTCAGCGCTTCCTCGGTGTGGCCGCTCTGCGCCTCGAAGACGGCGGCGAAGACCAGGTTGAAGGGGTCCTTGGGCTCGAGCGCCAGCGCCTTCCTCACGTAGAAGTCGGTCTTGGCGGCGTCGCCCTCGGAGTTCCAGTAGACGGCCAGGTTGCGGTAGGCCAGGGCCAGGGGGAAGACCTCGACCGACTGCTCCATCAGCCCCAGGCCCTTTTTGAACTCGCCGTTGTGGATGGTCATCTTGCCCAGGCCGTGCAGGGCGACGGCGCGGGAGAGCGGGTCGGCGGGCATGTCCAGGACCTGGTGGAAGATGGCGGCGGCCTTGTCCCAGTCGCCGAGTTCATGGCGATAGAGTTCGCCCAGGTAGCGCAGCGGGGTGGGATCGGCGGGATCGAGGCGGTGGGCCTGCGAGTAAAGGCGCTCGGCCTCGCGGTAACGGGCGGCGCTCTCCGCCTTTAGCCCGGCCTGCATGAGCTGCTCAATGCGGGCGCTCACGCGGGCATCGAAAATGGGAGCGTCAGGCACCTCGGCGACGTCCTGCACGCCCAGCTTCTTGAGCTGCTTGGCGGCGTCCTTGGCCTTGCCCGGGAACATGCACTTTTGCTCGTAGACGGAGCGGTAGAGGGCGATGGCGCCCGGTTGGTCGCCCGACTTGGCTTTTTCCTTGGCCTCGTCCATCTGCTGCTTGAGCTTGTCCTCGCGCGTCTTCATTTCGGTCTCCAGCATCTTCTCGACCTGATCGACCTTGAGGAAGCCGTTCTTGTTCTCGGCCTTGGCGAGGGCAGTGCCGTCGGGCTGGGCGAGGACCGCCAGGGGCGTCTTGCCGCCCGACAGCAGCTTCTGGCCCAGTTCGGTGCGGTAGTCCACCACCCCCATGCTCACGCATTGGGAGGCGTAGAGCGAGAGGGTGCGGGAGTAGCGCAGGCTGGACTGCTCCAACTCGGTCTGCGAGGAGGGCAGCCAGTACAGCGCCAGCCCCGCCGTGGGCGCGGGATCGGAGGGCTGGACGATCTTCCAGGGCACGGGGAAGGTCTGGTCCGGCATGGAGGAGCCGCCGCCCATGCCGCCCATGCCGCCGCCTCCGCCACCTCCGCAGGTGGCCCCGTCGGGCGGGACCAGAAGAAGAAGGGTGAGGAGCAGGGTGAGGCAACGGGCGAGTTTCGATGGTCTGGACATGGAGCGGGATTATAACCTCGCTCTCTTCAGGGAGGAATCCCCCGGGGTTATCGGGAGTTAGACGCGGGCGGGCGTGGAAAGGCAGCCTGGGGAGGAGTCAGGAGTCAGGGGTCGGGAGTCAGCGGGGCGGCAGCCGAATCTTCGGAGGTGTCATCCTTCCGGCGACCGAAGGGAGGCGGGAGGATCTGGCGACGCGGCCTGCGTCACCGGGCCGGTTGCGCGACGATCGCGGCAGATCCTCCGCTCGGCTTCGCCTCGCGAAGGATGACAGCCGCAAACTGAGGGGTGGTGCCGGCCTTGGCCGCCTACAGACGCCACCTTTACACTTTTCCGGGGCGCATGGTACTCTCGATGGGTCACTAAAACGACGAGAAAACGATAGGAGTGCACCAGCGTAGTGTTAGCGAGAGAACAGAAGGCGTCGATCATCCGCCAGTATGGCGTCCACAAGAGCGACACCGGCAGCCCGGAAGTGCAGATCGCACTGCTGAGCCAGCGTATCGGTGAGCTGACGGATCACTTCAAGACGCACCAGAAGGACCACGCTTCCCGGCGCGGCCTTCTGATGATGGTCAGCAAGCGGCGTCGCTTGCTCGACTACCTGAAGAAATACGATTCCGAGCGCTACAAGAGCGTCATCCAGAAGCTGGGCATCCGCAAGTAGGGACCCGGACTGGGCGTGGGTGTCTGCGCGGACGGCGCCGGCAACCGCGGCGGTGGTGTAGCTCGACGGCATTTCAGGAAGTGGTTCTCTCCTCCCGCGTAGTGGCCGGGTTGCGCATCGCCCTGGACCTCCCGAAATGAGGCAAAGGAAATGAAACTGGAAGCCACTGTGGAACTGGCAGGCGGCAAGAGTATCTCTTTTGAAACCGGACGGCTGGCCAAGCAGGCGCACGGCAGCGCGGTGGTACGCATCGCCGACAACGTGATCCTGGCCACGGCCTGCGCCAACGCCGATCCCCGCGAGGGCATCAGCTTCTTCCCCCTGACGGTCGATTATCGCGAGTACACCTACGCGGGCGGGCGCTTTCCCGGAGGCTTCATCAAGCGGGAAGGGCGTCCCACGGAGCGCGAGATCCTGACCTGCCGGCAGATCGACCGGCCCATCCGGCCCTTGTTCCCCGAGGGCTTCCGCTGCGAGACCCAGGTGATCGCCCTGGTGCTCTCCGCCGACACCGAGAACGACCCCGATGTGGCCGCCATCAACGGCGCGGCCTGCGCCCTGGAGGTCAGCGACATCCCCTTCCGCGGCCCCCTGGGAGCGGTGCGGGTGGGGCTGGTGAACGGCGCCTTCCTCATCAATCCCACTTACGCCGAGCGCAAAGAGAGCCTGCTCAACATCATGGTGGTCGGCTCGCCCGACGGCATCGTCATGGTGGAGTCGGGGGCCAGCGGGGTGGCCGAGCAGACGGTGGTGGACGCCATCGAGTTCGCCCACACCGAGATCAAGAAGATCTGCGCCGCCATCAGCGACCTGGCCAAGAAGCTGGGGCGCGCCAAGCGCAAGGTGGAAGCGCCGGTAATCGACGAAGCCTACATGAAAGACCTGCGCGGCCGGATCGGCGAGCGCCTCATGGACGCGCTCGACACCAAGAAGCATCCCAAGGCGGAGAGCCACAACCTGGTGAAGGCGCTGGAGAATGAACTGCTGGCCGCCATCCCCGAGGACGACGAAGAGGCCCAGGACAAGCTGGGAGACTACTACGAGCTGCTGCGCGAGCGCATCTTCCGCGAGCAGGTGATCGAGCAGAAGCGGCGGCCCGACCAGCGCGCCTTCGACGAGATCCGCCAGATCACCATCGAGGTGGGAGCGCTGCCGCGCACCCACGGCTCCGCCATCTTCACCCGCGGCGAGACCCAGGCGCTGGTCACCACCACCCTGGGCACCGAGGATGACATGCAGCGGCAGGAGCTCTTCGAGGGTGAATCCAAGAAGCGCTTCATGCTGCACTACAACTTCCCGCCCTTCTCGGTGGGCGAGGTGTCGTTCATGCGGGGGGCAGGACGGCGGGAGATCGGGCACGGCGCCCTGGCCGAGCGCGCGGTCTCGGCGGTGCTGCCCACGCTGGAAGCCTGGCCCTACGCCATGCGCGTGGTCTCGGACATCCTGGAATCGAACGGGTCGTCGTCCATGGCCACGGTGTGCGGGGCTTCGCTCTCCCTGATGGACGCGGGCGTCCCCATCAAGAGCGCGGTGGCGGGCATCGCCATGGGCCTGGTGAAGGAGGGCGATAAGTACGCCATCCTCACCGACATCGCGGGCGCCGAGGACCACTATGGCGACATGGACTTCAAAGTGGCGGGCACGCGCGAAGGCATCACCGCCATGCAGATGGACATCAAGGTGCCGGGCATCACCTCGCGCATCATGAGCGAGGCCATGGAGCAGGCGCGGCGCGGCCGCCTCTTCCTGCTGGACAAGATGGCGGAGGCGATCGCGGAGCCGCGCGCCAAGATCTCGCCCTTCGCGCCCCGCATCTACACCGTGCAGATCCCCACCGACAAGATCCGCGAGCTGATCGGGCCGGGAGGCAAGGTGATCCGCGGCATCATCGAGCAGACGGGAGTGAAGATCGACGTGGACGACAGCGGGCGGGTGAACGTGGCCTCCAACGACGAGGCCTCGGCCGCCAAGGCCCTGCAGATGATCGGCGACATCACCGCCACCGCCGAGGTGGGCAAGACCTACCTGGGCAAGGTGGTGCGGCTGGCCGATTTCGGCGCCTTCGTGGAGATCTTCCCCGGCACCGACGGGCTGCTGCACATCTCGGAGGTCGCCGAGCATCGCATCCGCGACGTGCGCGACGAACTCAACGAGGGCGACCAGATCCTGGTGAAGGTGCTCTCGGTGGAGGGCAACCGCATCCGGCTCTCGCGCAAGGCCATCCTCAAGGAGCAGCGCGCCAAGATGGGGCAAGCGGGCGCCGGTGTCGAGCCCCAGACCGCGGTGGGTTCCATGACCATCGAGGGCGGGGAAGGCGACTTCGACGAAGGCGAGGCGGAGGCGGGCGAGCCCAACTTCAACCGCGATGCCCCCATGCGCAGCGAAAGGCCGGAAGGACCTCCGGGAGGACGTCCGCACGGAGGCGGCGGCGGCGGCGGACGGCGGCGGCGCGGTGGGCGTGGCGGGCGCGGCGGCCGCGGCCCCGGACGCGGTGACGGCGGCGGACGCGGCCCCGGCGGACCGCCGAGGTACTAGGAGCTAGGAGTTTGTAGTCAGGAGTTAGCGAAGGACGAAGAGCCGTGGCGCCCGCCACGGCTCTTCTGTTTCCCGATTCCTCCGTGTCCTCTGTGTCCGCTGTGGTCAAGGAGTTCCTGCCGAAGCTCCCGAGCGCTTGGGCAGCATCTCGCCGATGCGCTTCATCTGCGCGCCCACGCCGCGCAGCTTCTCCTCGATGCGCTCGTAGCCGCGGTCGATGTGGTAGACGCGGTCGATGATGGTTTCGCCGTCGGCCACCAGCGCGGCCAGCACCAGCGAGGCGGAGGCGCGCAGGTCACTCGCCAGCACGGCGGCGCCGCTCAGCAGGGTCTTGCCGCGCACGATGGCGCGCCGCCCCTCGATGGTGATGTTGGCGCCCATGCGCACCAATTCCTGGGCGTGCATGAAGCGGTTCTCGAAGATGTTCTCGGTGACGATGGAGCTGCCCTCGGCCTGGGTGGCCAGGGCCATGTACTGCGCCTGCATGTCGGTGGCGAAGCCGGGATACTCTTCGGTGGAGACGTCGGCGGCGCGGAGGGGGCCATCGCCCACCACGCGCACCGAGTCGCCGTCGGCCTTCAGCTTCACGCCCGTCTCTTCCAGCTTCTGCAGCAGCGCGGTGAGGTGGCGGGGCTCGCAGTTGGAGACCATGAGGTCGCCGCCGGTAAGCGCCCCCGCCACGATGAAGGTCCCGGCCTCGATGCGGTCGGGGATGATGCGGTGGCGCGCGCCGCTGAGCTTGCTCACACCGCGGATGCGGAGGGTGGAGGTGCCGGCGCCCTCGATCTTCGCGCCCATCTTGGTGAGCAGGGCAGCCAGGTCGGCGACTTCGGGCTCGCGCGCGCAGTTCTCCATGACGGTCTCGCCTTCGGCCAGCACCGCCGCCATCATCAGGTCCTCGGTACCGGTGACGGTGATGCGGTCGAAGACGATCTCCGCGCCCTGCAGCCGCGGCGCGCGCGCTTCCACGTAACCATGTTCGGTGGTGATGGTGGCGCCCAGCTTCTCCAGCCCCTTGATGTGGAGGTTGATGGGACGGGCGCCGATGGCGCAGCCGCCGGGCAGCGAGACCCGGGCCACGCCCATGCGCGCCACCAGCGGGCCCAACACCAGGGTGGAGGCGCGCATGGTCTTCACCAGGTCGTAGCCGGCCTCAGGGCGGGAGAGCTTGCGAGCGCAGATGGTGGTGCGGTGCTGGGCGCGGCCGTAGCCCAGTTCGACTTCGGCGCCCATCTCCACCAGCAGCTTGCGCTCGGTCTCGATGTCTCGCACCTGGGGGATGTTCTCCAGGATGACCGGCTCCTCGGTGAGCAGCGCCGCCGCCATGGCGGGCAGGGCCGCATTCTTGGCGCCGGAGACGCGCACCGTCCCCAGCAGGGGGTTGCCGCCGCGAATGACGAACTTGTCCATGCCTTTCAGGGTCCCGGGCGTGTCAGCGGGGACACGCCCTGTGTCTGGAAGTACATTGTAAATTCTCCTGCCGCCTCGCGCCTTGGTGAGTATGACCATGGTCCGTCGCTCCCGGGAGTAACAGAGCAATTGCCGGACCAACCTCTCACCCCGTGAACGCGCTTGAAATCACGTTCTCTGCGGTCTCAGCGATCTCGGCCGTGAATTCACTTTTCAATGGCGCGGCGAACGTGGCCGCGGGCCAGGCGCAGACGGCGCTGGGCGGCAGAGCGGCTGAGGCCGCTCTTCAACATCACCAGGGCGACGGGCACGCTCATGCCGGCGGACTGGAGCGCGCGCCGGGCGCGGCCGCGCGAGACGCCCGCGGCCTCCTGCAGGATCCGCAGCCCGCGCTCCACCAGTTTCCGGTTTTTGGTGTGCACGTTGACCATCAGGTTGCCAAAGACGTAGCCCAGGCGGGCCATGGCGCCGGTGGAGATGAGGTTGAGCACCATCTTCTGCGCCGTGCCCGCCTTCATGCGGGTGGAGCCGGCGACGACTTCGGGCCCCACCGCGGTGACGATGGCGATATGGGCGGCGCGCGCCAGCGGCGAGCCGGGATTGCAGGTGACGGCCACGGTGCGGGCGCCGCGGCGCCGCGCGAACTCCAGGGCGGCTACGGTATAGGGGGTGCGTCCGCTGGCGGCCACGCCGACCACGACGTCGTCCTTCGCCGGCTTCTTCTTCGCTAGGTCGCGGCGGCCGCGCGCGGGGGAATCCTCGCTGACCTCGGTGGCGCGGCCCAGGGCGCGCGGGCCTCCGGCCAGGACGTACTGCACGCTGCGCGGCGCGATGCCGAAGGTGGGCGGGCACTCGGCGGCGTCGAGCGCGGCCAGGCGGCCGCTGCTTCCGGCGCCCACGTAGAGGAGCCTCCCACCGCGGGCGAGGGAGCGGGCCACGGCCTCGATGGCGCGGGCGATCTGCGGCAGGGCGCGGCCGACGGCGGCGGCCACCTTGGCGTCCTCGCGGTTGATGAGGCGTGCGATCTGGCGGGCGGACAGGCTGTCGAGGCGGGCGGCGGCGGGATTGCGCCGCTCCGTCCTCAGCTTCGCGATGGCCGCCGGCTTCTTCACTGGGTGAGCGCCTCCACCACCGCGTCGTGGAAGCGCGGGCGCATCTCCTTGATCTTCTGCGAGCGGCGGCCGGGCCAGGTGCGGTGCGTGAGCAGGACCACCGCCAAGTCGCGCTCGGGATCGATCCACAGCGAGGTGCCAGTGTAGCCGAGGTGGCCGAAGGCGCGGGCAGAGAAGTGGCGGCCCGACTGCGAGGGCGGGGAAGGCGTGTCCCAGCCCAGCGCCCAGGAGGAGCCGGGCAGGCCGCTGCGCCGGGTGAAGAGTGCGACGGTGTCGGCGCGCAGCAGAGGAGCGCCGCCCGAGAGCAGGCAGTGCGCGAAGCGCGCCAAGTCGCCGGCGGGGGCGAACAGGCCGGCGTGGCCGGCGACGCCGCCCAGCACGCTGGCGTTCTCGTCGTGGACCTCGCCCTGGAGCACGCGACGGCGGAAGCTGCGGTCGTCTTCGCTGGGCGGGATCTTGGGGCGCAGCTCGGCGGGCGGACAGAAGAGGGTATCCGCCATGCCCAGAGGGCCGAAGATTTCGCGCCGGCAGAAGCGGTCGAGAGGCTCGTCGGCCAACTGCGCCAGCGCTTCGCCCAGCAGGATGAAGCCGATGTCGCTGTAGGCGGCGCGGGTGCCGGGCTCGGCTTCGAGCGGCGCGGCGAGGGCGGCGGCGAGCAGGTGCGCGGGCGTGGCCGCGCTCTCGAACAGGCGCAGGTAGGCGGGCAGGCCGGAGGAGTGATCGAGCAGCATGCGCAGCGTGACCTCGGCGCGCCGCGGATCGTGTTCCAGGAAGCCGGGGAGGATGCCGGCCAGCGGAGCGTCCAGGTCGAGTTGCCCGCGCTCGTAGAGCAGCATGGCCATGGTGGTGGTGGCCACCGGCTTGGTCAGCGAGGCCAGGTCGAAGATGGTCCCGGGAACGAGGGCCGGAGAGGCGGGCTCGTAGGTGAAGCGGCCTACAGCGTGGCTGGCGAGCAGCTTTCCGCGCTGCAGGACGGCGCCGGCGGCCCCGGGGAACGCGCGCTGCTCGATGCCCTCCGCCAGCACCGCCCAGGCGCGGGCGAAGATGCGTTCCTGGTCCTGAAAGTGGGGAAGCGGGGCGCCGGCGTGGCGGTGAGGTGTCAGAGTGGGATCGCCCGACGTTGGATTTGCTCGGGCGATTTATAACACAGCGGGGAACGCTTTGGGCGCGGGTGCGCCCGCGACCTCACGCCGCCGCGCGCCGCCGCCAGGAGAGCCGGCAGGCAGCGGGAGGGCAGTACTCATAGAGCACCGGTCCTACGCTCTCGACCACGCCGCAGGACACGGCGGTCAGGGCCAGCAAGCAGCGCAGGCAGAGGCAGGGAAAATGCGCGTCGCCGCCCGCGCGCAGAAAGGCGGTCACCGGCTTGGGATGACGCACGGCCGCGCCGCACTGGGTGCAGCGCCCGCCGCCGCGCAGCCGGAAGGCCAGCTCCAGGTATTCCTCGAGGAAGCGGGCGCGGGCGCGCCGCATCTCCTCCCAGTCGCCCTGGGCGGCGGAAGCAAGATAGGCGCGGATGGCGGCGCGAAAGCGCTCGCGTTGCCGACGAACAGCGTCCGGTTCGGCGGCGGGGGAACCGCCGCAGACCGGGGTGGGCTCGACGAGGGGGAGCATCGGAGCCTCCGGCACGAATTCGTGCAGCCTCCATGCTACTGTGGTCCGGCCTTCCTGCATCCCTGCCTTTCGTGCATGCTGACCTGCGCAGGAGGCCAATGCCCCGGCCGGGAAAAAATTACCAAGCCCCACTTTCGTCGATGGTAGAGTGTTCGGAAGAAGTGCAACCTGCACGGCCAGCTTGACCGCTCGTCCCAACTCGCTCCTGCGACGTTGCCTGCCCGCCCTGCTGCTGCTGGCCGGTTGCCTGCCGGCGCACACGCAAGAGCGCTTGCAGACGGTGGACGCCATCCTGCAGCGGGCGGTGGAGGAGGGCGAGGTCCCGGGCGCGGTGCTCGAGGTGGGGCACGACGGCCGGGTGGTCTATCGCAAGGCCTTCGGGGCGCGGGCGCTGGAGCCGCGCCGCGAAGAGATGACCGTGGACACCATCTTCGACCTGGCCTCGATGACCAAGCCGGTGGCCACCGCCATGTGTGTCATGCGGTTGGTCGAGCTCGGCCAGGTGCGGCTGAATGAGCCCGTGGCCCACTACCTGCCCCAGTTCGGGCAGAACGGCAAGCAGGACATCACGGTGCGGCAGCTCCTGACGCACTTCTCCGGGCTGCCGCCGGACCTGGATCTGAAGCAACGCTGGGCCGGCAAGCAGGAGGGGCTGCGGCGCGCGTATGCGGCGGCGCCCGTCATCCCGCCGGGCTCGGCGTTTTCCTACAGCGACATCAATTTCATCGTGCTGGGCGCGCTGGTGGAGAAGGTCTCGGGCATGCCGCTCGAGCAGTACGCCGAGAGGTACATCTTCCAGCCGCTGGGAATGAACGAGACGCGCTTCCTGCCGCCGGCGAATTGGCGGCCACGCATCGCGCCTACGCAGTTCGTGGACGGGGTGATGCTGCGCGGAGTGGTGCACGATCCCACGGCGCGGCGCATGGGCGGCGTGGCGGGGCACGCCGGGCTGTTCTCCACCGCCGACGACCTGGCCAAATTCGCGCAGGCGCTGCTGGACGAGAAGATCCTGACCCCCGGCATCCTGCGCAAGATGGAGACGCCGCAACAGCCGCCCAACGCCACGGTGCTGCGCGGGCTGGGCTGGGACATCGATTCGCCCTACTCCACCAATCGCGGCGAATTGCTGCCGGTAGGCTCGTTCGGGCACACCGGCTTCACCGGGACCTCGATCTGGATCGACCCGGTGACGCGCACCTACATCATCCTGCTGACCAATGCGGTGCATCCCAACGGCGGCAAGTCGGCGGTGTCGCTGCGCTCGCGCGTGGCCACGGCGGTGACGGAGGCGCTCGACCTCACCGTCAGCGAGCAGGAGGCGCTGCGCTGGGCCGCCATCACCGGGTACAACGAGACGGAGACGGCGGCGCGGCGCCTGCCGGCGCGCAATGGGCACACGCTGGCGGGCATCGACGTGCTGGAGGCGCGCGGCTTCGATCTGTTCAAGGGCGGCGGGCAACATAAGATCGGGCTGCTGACCAACCAGACGGGCGTGGACGCCGAGGGGCGGCGCACCATCGACGTGCTGGCGCACGCGCCCGGGCTGGAATTGGCGGCGATCTTCAGTCCCGAACACGGGGCCACCGGCACGCTCGACACCGACAAGGTCGGCAACTCGCGCGACGCCTCGACCGGCGTCCCGGTGTACAGCGTCTACGGCGCGGGCGACGCCGCCAAGCGCCCGCCGGCGGAGCTCCTGCGCGGGCTGGATGCCGTGCTCATCGATCTGCAGGACGCGGGCGCGCGCTTCTATACCTACGAGACCACGGTGGGCTACTTCCTGGAGGCGGCGGCGCAGGCGGGGACCGAGGTCATCGTGCTCGACCGCCCCAACCCCATCACCGGCGCTATGGTGCAGGGGCCGCTGTCGGTGATGGGCAAAGAGCCGCTGTTCACGAATTATTTCCCCATGCCGGTGCGCCACGGCATGACCCCGGGCGAGCTGGCGCAGATGTTCAACGGGGAGCGCCGGATCGGGGCGCGGCTGCGCGTCATCGCCATGCAGAACTGGATGCGCGGCGACTGGTACGATTCGGCCGGCATGGCGTGGATCAACCCCTCGCCTAACTTGAGGAGCCTGACCGAAGCCACGCTCTATCCGGGCGTGGCGCTGGTCGAGGGCACGAACGTCTCGGTGGGGCGCGGGACGGACACGCCGTTTGAGCTGGTGGGCGCGCCGTGGATCAAGGGCAGGGATCTGGCGGCCTACCTCAACGGCCGGCGCATCCCGGGCGTGCGCTTCGTGGCGGTCAGCTTCACGCCGGCCTCGGGGCCGTACTCGGGGCAGGTGTGCCAGGGAGTGAACATCCTGCTGCTGGACCGGGCGGCGCTGGACGCGCCGGAGATGGGCATAGAGCTGGCCGCGGCGCTGCGGCGGCTCTATCCCCTGGACTACAAGATCGAGCGCATGGCGGAGATCCTGGCCAATCCGGCGGTCTTCCAGGCGGTGCAGGCGGGCGAAGACCCGCGCCGCATCGCGGGGGACTGGCAGGACGCGGTGCAGGACTTCCAGACAATGCGGGCGAAGTACCTGATCTATCCCAAGTAGCCAGGCTTCCGGGCCGAAAGACGCATCTAAGCCAAAGATGGTACTCCCGCGACCCGGTGTGGTTTGACTTGTCTGGGTATGACGCTCCACAGGAGGGACGCAGATGGGATTTCTCAGTTGGATTCTGGTGGGCTTGATTGCCGGATGGCTTGCTGGCCACGTGATGAAGGGCGGGGGTTACGGCGTTCTCGTCGACATCATTCTGGGGATCCTCGGTGGCTTTGTGGGTGGCTGGCTCTTTGGGCTCCTGGGGATCTGGCCCGGTGGCGGAATGGTCGGCTCCATCATTGTGGCGTTCGTTGGCGCAGTGATCCTGGTGTGGATCACCCGCTTGCTCAGGAGGGCCTAGGCAAGATTGCGCGTATGCTCGACATCGTGGCTGACCTGGTAGTCTCCCAAACGGTGCAGACGGGCGAAGACCCGCGCCGCATCGCCCAGGACTGGCAGGACGCGGTGGCGGACTTCCAGACCATGCGGGCGAAGTACCTGATTTATGGCAAGTAGCTAGGTCGCCGGGGTGTAAGTTACGCTAAGGGCGGTTACCAACAGCTATGGAACTCGTGCGGATGGCGATGAGCAAGCGTTTGTTGACCAGTGTAGTTCTCTTTGTGTCTGTATTTGCTGCGTCCGGTCAAGAGCCCAAGTGGAAGGAGTATGAATACCCGGAAGATGGATTCGCCGCATCCTTCCCTTTCCTTCCAACAGTGGAGAAGATGCCAATGGAAACCGAGGGTGGGAAGGTGGAAATGCACGACTACGAGGTCGGTTCTGACACCTCGTGGAACCTCGGTGTCGCGGTGTACGACGTCAGCAAGTTCGGAGATCTTCCCGCGAGGGAGCTGTTGCAGGCCGGCAGGAATGGGGCCGTAGCAGAAGTCAAAGGCCAACTTATCTCGGAGAGGGACATCTCTCTTAATGGCACTCCTGGGATCGAATACGAGTTCAGGAACAACGCCAGTCACGCGCTGGCTCGCAGCTACTACGTGAACGGCCGAGTGATCACGATGATCTCCGTCGCGCCATCGGCACAGCCCCTCTTCCTCGGCACCGACCGATTCTTCAGTTCCTTGCGATTCATCCCTGCGTGGAGCGAGTACGCCTACCCCGAAGACGGGTGCGCAATATCCGCACCTGTCAAGCCCTCGCGTGAGACGAGGTTGGTGAACACTGCGCGGGGACAGGTTGAGTCGCACGACTACAACGTCGACCTGGGTGGCGATACCGGTGTGACGCTTAGCGTGACCGATTATGGCAAGGGCGCGAAGATTTCGCTTGAGGCACTTCAGACCATCAAGGGCGCGGTCTTGGAATCGGTTAAGGCAAAGCTCGTTTCCGAGAAACCCATAGTCCTTGATTCCAACCCCGGAATCGAGTTTGAAATGGCCAACGAAGGGTACCGGGCAAGGATGCGTTATTACATTGTAGGCAGCAGACTGGTTACTCTGGTTTCCTATGCTGGTCAGGGCAAGCCTCTACCCCACGACAGCACACGGATCCTCGATTCCATGCGCCTGCTAAGTTCGAAGACCAGCGATAGTCCCCAGTAAGACGTAACTGTTGATGAATCCCGTTATCGTAAGTTACTAGCGCTCGCCGGGGCCGCGCGCGTCCCGCTAATCCCCTGCTACACTGCTAGGCCGACACCTATGGCCGTTCGGACCATCTTCAGCATGGCGGAAGAGTGCGCGCGCGGGGAGCGCGAGGGCTGGCGGGAGTTCGTGCGCGACTACGCCGGCATCGCGCGGCAACTGCTGGAACTCTACTTCCCGGCGCTGGCGCCGGAAGTGGAGGCGCACGTGGCCGCGCTCTTCCAGCGCGCCCGCGCCAACGGCTCCGCCTGGTTCCAGGGACTGAAGTTCTCCAACGAACGCGAGTTCGCCATGAGCTTCCGGGAACTGGTCTTCGCCTACGGGCGGGAACAGGCCAAGGTGCCCACCCCGGAGATCTCCATCGAGCAGTACGCGCAGGTGATCCAGGACCTGACCCTGATCGAGCGCGAGCTGCTGTGGCTGTTCGTGAAGGGGTACACGGCGGCGCAGATCGCGCCCATCATGATGAACGCGGCCGCGACGGCGGAGGCGGTGAAGAAGATCGCCGACCAGCGGCTGGCGCAGATCCTGCCCGCCGCCAGCAAGGACGCCTTCAACGTCTCGGCGCGGGTGCTGACCGAGGCGGCGGAAAAGTCGGCGGGCGAGCACTGCCTCTCGCTCAAGACCTTCAACAACCTCATCAACGGGCAGCTCACCTGGCGGGAGCGCGAGTTGGCGGAGGAGCACATGCGCGCCTGCTTCAACTGCCTGGACCGCTTCACCTCCTTCCAGGAGATGATCCGCTACCGCAAGGACGCGGAGCCGCTGGCGGAGAGCGGGATCGAGAGCGTCCTGGCGGGGCTGGCGCTGCCGCCGGCCAAGAAGAAGGGGTTCTTCGGCAAGCTGCTGGCGCGGTGAGACCCCAAGGGGAGCCGTATCAGGTACTTCCCCGAGGCGAGATTCCATGCAACTTTCGAGGGAGAATGAGCGTCCATTCAATGTAGAATGCGTTTCGGAGGAACCATGCGACGCAAGTGGTACCTGCCGCTGGCCATGCTGGGGCTGGGCAGCCTGGGGGCGCTGGCCCTCAGCGATGCCGGCCGCCGCGCCTTCCGCCGGGTAGCTTCCCGGCTGGGCGCGCATCCGGATGAGGCGGCGGAGTGGGAAGAAGCGGCCGAGCGCGAGGTGGAGCGCCTGCAGTCGGCCGTGGACGAGCTGGCCGAGAAGCTGCAGACGGCGCAATAATCGCCGCCGGCGCGGCCGCGCCGCAGTGTTTGTTTTCAGGGCGTCCCTGTGGGGACGCCCTTGGTGTTTGTGGAAAGCGCGCTGGCCGCTCCGTTCCGCTTTCGCATGGGCTCAGGCCAGCGGCACGATGGAGGTCGTGCCCTTTACGACCGCGAGGATCCGGGTTCATCCGCGGCCAGTCTGGTTCAGGGGAGCAAGCCTATTTGGCTGCCTTGGCGGCGGCAGGTTGAGGATAGGCGAAGCGGTAGATCTGGGAGTTGATCTCCTTGCGCAAGTCGAGCCAGATGCTCTCCGGCATGGCGGCGAAGATCTTGACCGCGTTGGGATCGAACTGGCGTCCCGACCATTTGATGATCTCGGTGCGGGCGGCGCCCACGGGCTGGGCGGCGCGGTAGGGGCGGTCGCTGGTGATGGCGTCCAGGGTGTCGGCGATGGCGAACAACCGCGCCCCCAGCGGGATCTGCTCGCCCTTCAGGCCGCGGGGATAGCCGGAGCCGTCCCACATCTCCTGGTGGGAGTAGACGATGTCGGCGGCCTCGGAGAGGAAGGGGATCTTGCGCAGCATCTGGTAGCCGCGGTAGCAATGCTCGCGCATGATGGCGACCTCCTCGGGGTTGAGGGCGCCGGGCTTGCGCAGGATGGCATCGGGGATGGCCATCTTGCCGATGTCGTGCAGGAAGGCGCCGCGGGCGATGACCCGGATCTTGTCGCCGGGCATGCCCATGGCTCGGGCGATGGCGATGGTGAAGGCGGTCACGCGCTTGGAATGGCCTTCGGTCTCGGCGTCCTTCAGGTCGAGGGCGTCGCCCAGGGCTTCCAGGGTGATGTCGTAGGAGCGCTCCAGGTCCATCATGGCCTGGCGCAACTGCTCGGTGCGGGCCGCCACCAGCGACTCCAGATTGGACTGGTAGGCGCGGTTCTCCAGCTTGAGGCGGCGGTTCTCCAGGGCGCGGCGCACGGTGGCCAGCAACTGCTCGCGCTCGAAGGGCTTGAGCAGGTAGTCGTAGGCGCCGTTGCGGATGGCGGCCAGGGCCACGGAGATGTCGTGCACGGCGGTGACCATCACCACCGGCATGTCGGGATACTGCTCCTTGGTGCGCTCCAGCAGGCCGATGCCGTCCAGCTCCGCCATCATCAGGTCGGAGAGCATGAGCTCGAACTCCGCCCCGCTTTCGAGGGTCTTGAGGGCGTCCATGCCGCTGGTAGCCTGGCGGCAGTTGTAGCCGGCGGAACTCAGCATGGAGGTGACGATCTCGCGGATAGCTTCTTCGTCGTCGACGACCAGGATCCGTTCGGCCGACATCGGGGCAGGGTCCTCCACCTTGTCAGGGGGGAACTCATTGTACACGCAGTTCCTTGAAAGACAATGCGGCCGGGGAAGAAGGGGGTGCCGGGCGGGCAAACCGTGATATACATTGGCGTTTGCTCGGGCGACGCCATGATACCGGCCGCTCTTACCGGGGCTAACCTCCAACAACTGGTAGCCGTGGGCTTCCTGGCGGAGGTGTCGGCCGTCCTGCTGAACCTGGCCGGCGGGCTGCTGGTCTACCGCACCTTCCGCCAGCGCTACCTGCTGACCTGGACCCTGGGGTGGCTGGCCTTCCTCTTCTCCCGCCTGGCGGCGGACTCCTCCGAGGTGCTGCGGCCGCGGGCGGGCTGGACGGCCCTGGCGCACATCTTCTTTCTCGCCGCCCTGGTCCTGTTCGCGGTCACCCTCTTCCGCTACACCAACCATCGCCGCGGTCTGCTGCCCTACGGGGTGGTGGCGCTGGTGGCGCTGGATGTGGCCATCCTGCGGGCGGTGTGGTGGCCGGAGTCGCTCCCGCTGCTCTATCTGCTCTACGTGCTCTACTTCGTGATCGCGGCGGGCGCGGCCTTCGAGCTGGCCCGCTTCAGCCTGGGACGCGGAGTGGTGGCGCCCTGGCTGCTGGCCCTGGCCCTGCTCGGCCTGCACATGCAGGAGGGCGGGGGAGCGGCCCGCGCCTGGGCCCTGCTCGACGTGGCCGTCGACCTGACGCTGGGGTTGAGTCTGCTGTTGATGGTGATGGACGATGCCCAGGGCCGGGCGCGGCGCCTGAATGCCGTCAACGCCATCGCCCGGGTGGTGGCCCAGGCGCAGGAGTTCGATCCCATGATGCACGCGGCGCTGAGCGAGCTGCGCCAGCTGATGGGGGCGAGCGCGGCCTGGTTCCGCCTCTTGGAAGGCGACCAGCTGGTGCTGGGCGAGCACGTGGGGCTGCCGGAGAGCTACCTGCGCACCCGCCGGAGCATCCGCGCCGACCAGAGTTCCAGCGGACGGGCGCTGCGCAGCGGCATGCCCGCCATGATCCGGGCGGCCGGCGCCGACCCGGAGACCCGGGAGCGGCTGCGCGCCGACGGCTTCGACCACGTCATCCTGCTGCCCGTGCAGGGCAAGGCCTCGGTGCTGGGCACGGTGCTGCTGGGCTTCGCCCAGCCTCACACCTACACCACCGACGAGATGCAGTTTCTGGGTGCCACCGCCAACCAGATCGGGATCGCGGGCGAGAACCTGCGGCTGTTCGACCAGATGCTGCGCTCGCGCCGCCAGTGGGTCAACACCTTCGACTCCATCAAGGACGCCATCTTCGTCCACACCCCGGAATTCCGCGTCCTGCGCGCCAACCGCGCCCTGCTCAAGCGCCTGGGACTGCACCACCACGAGGTGCTGGACCGCCGGTGCGAGGAGGTGCTGCCCCAGGCCAGCCCCTGGAGCGGCTGCCCCTACTGCGGCGCTCCCGCCTCGAACCTGGGCGATGCCCCCGATCCCTGTTTCGGCGGCTTCTCCCTGACCTCGACCTCGTCCTACAGCGAGGGCGGGGACACGCTGGGCACGGTGCACGTCATCACCGACCTCAGCGAGCGGCACGCCGCCGAGGAGCGCTACCGGCAGTTGTTCCAGCAGGTGCAGGAGGGAGTCTTCATCTCCACGGCGGGAGGGCGGCTGCTGGATTGCAACGACGCCTTCGTGAAGCTGTTGGGCTACGACAGCCGGGAAGAGGTGCTGGCCCTCGACATCGGGCGGCAGATCTACGCCTCGCAGCAGGAGCGCGAGATCTTCCGCCGGGAGATGGCCACGCGGGGCGCGGTGCGCAACTACGAGGTCACGCTGCGGCGCAAGGACCAAAGCCTGATCCGGGCGCTGGAGACCAGCATCGCCACCCGCGACGCCCGCGGCAAGATCGTGCGTTACCAGGGCTTCCTCCTCGACATCACCGAGAAGAGGCGGGCGGAGGACGAGCTGCGGCGCCGCAACCGCGAGCTTTACGCCCTGAACGCCATCGCGGTGGCGGGCACACAGTCCCTGGACCTGGACGAGATCCTCAACGTGACCCTGCGCCACCTGGTGGAGTTGTTCCAGGCCGACACCGGAGGCGTCTACCTGTTCGACGAGTCCAGCCAGTCGCTGCGGCGGCGGGCGGCCCACGGCCACCTGCGCGGTCTGCCCGAAGTGCGCGTCCAGGGCGAGTTCTGGGAGCGGGCGCGGAGCGAGCACGCCGAGGTGATCACGCCCGAGCACCTGGCGCAACTGCCCTCCGAGGTGGCCGAGTACGTGCGCGCCGAGGGGCTGCTGTCCTGGCTGTGGGTGATCATGTGGGCCAAGGACAAGATCATCGGGGTGCTGGGGATCAGCAGCCGCAGCCCGCGGGAGTTCAGCGCCGGCGACCACAACCTGATGATCGCCATCGGGCGCCAGGTGGCCACCACCATCGACAAGGTGCACCTGTACGAGGAGACCTGCAAGGCCTACGAAGACTTGCGGCGCACCCAGGAGCAACTGCTGCAGAGCGAGAAGATGTCGGCGGTGGGGCAGCTCATCTCGGGCGTGGCCCACGAATTGAACAACCCCCTGACCGCCATCCTGGGCTACGCCCAGTTGCTGGAGCAGGAGCCGCTGGAGCAGCGCCATCGCGACTTCGTGGAGAAGCTGCACCGCCAGGCGCGCCGCACCCACCGCATCGTGCAGAACCTGCTCTCCTTCGCCCGCCAGCGCAAGCCCCAGAAGACCGAGGTGGACCTGCGCACGGTGCTGGAAGACACCCTGGCGCTGCGCGACTACGACCTGAGGCTGAACAACATCACGGTGGAGCGCGACTACCAGGCCCGCCTGCCCATGGTCTACGCCGACGCTCACCAAGTGGAGCAGGTGTTCCTCAACATCATCAACAACTCCGTGGATGCCATGCTGGATGCGGCCAACGGCGGCGTGCTGCGGGCGCGCATCTTCGCCGAGCACGGCCACGTCTGCACCGAGGTGCGCGACAGCGGTCCCGGCATCCGCGACCCCAAGCGCATCTTCGATCCCTTCTACACCACCAAGTCCATCGGCAAGGGCACGGGGCTGGGGCTGAGCATCTGCTACGGCATCGTCAAGGAGCACGGGGGCGAGATCGTGGCCGTCAACCATCCCGAGGGCGGGGCGGCGTTCACGGTGCGGCTGCCGCTGGCGGCGGAGCCCAAGCCGGCGGCGCCGGCGGGCTGGACGGCGGGGGGGTCGGCGCTGCTGCGCGGCCGCGTCCTGATCGTGGACGATGAACTCTCGGTGCTGGAGTTCGAGCGCGAAGTGCTGCTGGGAGTGGGCGCCGAGGTGGTGGCCGTGGACAGCGGCGACGAAGCCATCGCCTGCCTGGGCGCCGAGGAATTCGACGCCATCCTGCTGGATGGCAAGATGCCCGGGCGCTGGGACGGCCCCGACATCTACCGCTGGGTGGAGGAGAACCGCCCCGCCATGACCCAGCGCGTCCTGCTGGCCGTCTCCGACATGAGCGACGCCAAGATCCGCCGCTTCCTGGAGACCAGCCGCTGCCCTTGCATCGTCAAGCCCTTCGAGGTCAAGGACCTGATCGCCCTCACCCGCCGCCTGCTGCAAAAGAGAGAGCGGGCGGCCACCCCGGCCGACGCCCACTGACGCTGCTCACGGGGGCGAGCTATACTCCGAAGTAGTTCCTGCGGAGCGTGCGTCATGATACGTGTCCTGATGCTCTGTCTGCTGTGCTGCCTTCCTCTGACCGCTCAAAGCTCCAATCCCGAAGCCCCGCCGCGCCCGAGCGCCCATGCCCGGAAGTTCGCCGCCCTGTGTGATCAGTTCATCAAGGAGTCGCTGGCGCTCTCCCCGGTCAGCGCCTCGGCCGCCGGTTATCACAAGCATCATTACGCCCAGCCGGGCAAGCCGGGCAAGACCGTCGCCCTCGATGGGCGGCTGGACGATCTCTCGCCCCAGGCCTTCGCCCGGCAGCGCGCCTTCTACCAGCAATGGCGGGCGCGTTTCCACAAAGAGTTCCCGCCAGCCTCGCTGGGTCTGGAAGACGCCGCCGACTTCCAGCTCGTCGACGATCAGATCGGCCTCAACCTGCTGGAGTTCGACACCGTCCAGAGCTACAAGCACAACCCCACCGTCTACGTGGAGCTGATCGGTAACGGCCTCTTCCTGCCCCTCACCCAGGCGTACGCTCCCAAGCAGGTACGCCTGCGCCAGGTGCTCCTGCGCCTTCGCCAGGTCCCACGCCTGCTGCAGCAGGCGCGCCAGCAACTGGTGGACTCCGACCCCATCTTCATCAAAGTGGCGGTGGAGGAGGACGAGGGCAACCTCGGCTTGATCCAAGAGACGGTGGCCGCGGAGATCCCGGCCGGCTCGCCGCTCAAAGCCCAGTACGACAAGCTGGCGCCCGCGGCGGTGGCGGCGCTCAAGGAATTCGACCGGTGGCTGCAGTCGGACCTGGCCCAGCGTCCCACCACCCGCACCTGGCGCCTGGGCAAGGACTGGTATGACCAGAAGTTCCGCCTGGTGATGGAGACCGACATCACCCCCGAGCAGGTGCTGGCCGATGCCGAAGAGCAGATGAAGGTGGTGCGCGGGCGCATGCTGGAACTGGCCCTGCCCCTGCACGCCCAGATGTTTCCCGCCCATAGCGACCACTCCGACCTGCCGGCGCACGAGCGCGAGAACACCATCATCGGCGAGGTGCTGCACAAGATCTCCGACGAGCACTGCCAGCGCGACCAGCTGGTGCAGTGCGCGCAGGACGACCTGGCCGGCATCACCGCCTTCATCCGCGAAAAGAGGATCGTCGCCCTGAGCGAGCGTTCGAACTTGAAAGTCATTCCCACGCCCGCTTTCATGCGCGGGGCCTACGGGGTGGGCGGCTTCCACTCCGCGCCGCCGCTGGAGCCCACGGCCGAGGCCGAGTACTGGGTGACGCCCATCGATCCCAAGGCCTCCGACCGCTTCGCCGACGCCCGCCTGCGCGAGTACAACACCTGGGTGCTGCAGTGGCTCACCATCCACGAGGCCCTGCCCGGACACTACATCCAGGCGGAGCACGCCAACGACATCCAGCCCGTGACCCGGCGGCTGGTGCGCGGGCTGTTCAGCAACGGCCCCTACGTCGAGGGCTGGGCCGAGTACATGGCGCAGGTGATGCTCAAGGAGGGCTACGCCAACCGCGATCCGCGCTACGAACTGAGCTACTGGAAGGTCTGGCTGCGAGCGGTGGCCAACGCCGCGCTCGACGTCCGCCTGCAGACCATGGGCATGACCGACCAGGAGGCCCTCGACCTGATGGAGAAAGACTGCTTCCAGACCACCGCCGAGGCCGAGGGCAAGCTGCAGCGCGCCAAGCTCAGCTCCACCCAGCTCCCGACCTATTTCGTGGGCACCCGGGAGTGGTGGTCGCTGCGGGAGAAGTACCAGCAGCGCGCGGGCCAGGACTTCAACCTGATGGACTTCCACAACCGGGCGCTGGCCGAGGGCGCGCTGCCCGTCCCGGTGCTGGAGAAGATCCTGCTGGCGGGGAAGTAGCTACTTCGCCGCGGATTCACGCGGATTCTCGCGGATTGGGTTCTTGTCTTTCTGGATCCGCGTTAATCGGCGTGAATCCGCGGCGAGTCTCTTAGTGGATTTACCCGTGGCAACGAACATCCCGGTTACCGCCCCAAAATATTTCGTCCCAGGGTAGGAACTTTTTCCGGCGGAATACGTCTTATATACCAGATCCCCAATGCTAGACGTGGGCGCCTTTACCCCACAACCCAAGAGAGGCGCCCACGCCCCTCCTCTCTCTCGACGCCGCCCAGCGGCGTCTATTTTCTTGTGCCGGAACGCTCCTGGCGCTTGCGGGCCGCCCAGCCTTCCTTGACGACCTGGCGGGTGCGGGCGATGGCCAGGGCGTCGGCGGGAACGTCGTCGGTGATGGTGCTGCCGGCCCCGATGTAGGAGCCTCGGCCCACCTTCACCGGGGCCACCAGGGTGGTGTCGCTGCCGATGAAGGCGCCGTCCTCGATCACCGTCTTGTGCTTCTCGACGCCGTCGTAGTTGCAGGTGATGGTGCCGGCGCCCACATTCACCCCCGCCCCGATCTCGGCGTCGCCCAGGTAGGTGAGGTGGTTGGCCTTGGAGCCCTTGCCCAAGCGAGCCTTCTTGGTCTCGACGAAGTTGCCCACGTGCGCGCCCTCGCCGATCTCGCTGCCCGGACGCAGGTGGGCGTAAGGTCCGATGACCGCGCCCGCCTCCAGCCGCGATCCCTCGATGACCGAGCCGGGGCGCACTTCCACGCCGTCGCCGATCTCGGAGTCGCTGATCACGCTGTAGGAGCGGATGCGGCAGTCGGAGCCCACCCGGGTCGCCCCTAAGAGCTGCACGAAGGGCTCGAGCACGGTATCGGCGCCGACTGTGACCGCGGCGTCAAGGGTGCAGGTTTCCGGCCGATAGACGGTGACGCCCGCCGCCATGAGCTGGGCGCACTTGCGCTGGCGCAGCAGGGCGTCCAGGCGCGCCAATTCGGCCCGCGTGTTGACTCCCAGCACCTCGCCACTGTCCTCGGCCTGCAAGGCCACCACCGTCTCCTTGGCCTTGGCCAGCAGGGCCGCCATGTCGGTGAGGTAGAGCTCGTGATGAGCGTTGTCGGTGGTGAGGCGGCCGATGTGGGCCAAGAGCGGGCGAGTGGCGAAGCCGTAGATGCCGGAGTTGATCTCGCGCAGGTTGCGCTGTTTCGGGGTGAGCGCCTTCTGCTCCACGATGGCCTGCACGGCGTCGGAGCGGCCGCGGCGCACCACCCGGCCGTAGCCGGTGGGATCGGACGGCTCGGCCGTCAGGATGGTCATGGCGGCGCGCCGGGCGAGGTGGAAGTCGCGCACGCGGGCGATGGTTTCGGGGCGGATGAGGGGCACGTCGCCGGAGAGCACCAGCACGTGGTCGTAGCGCTCGAGCGCTTCGCGGGCGGCCATGAGGGCGTGGCCGGTGCCGCGCTGCGGCTGTTGCCGGACGAACTGCACCCCGCTCGACTCCACCGCGGCGCGGACCCGCTCCGCCTCGTGCCCGATGATGACGTACACGTCGGTCGCCGGTACTACGCTCCTGGCGGCCTCGATCACGTACTCCAGCAGCGGCCGGCCGGCGATCTGGTGCAGCACCTTGGGATGCTTCGACTTCAGGCGGGTGCCCTGGCCCGCCGCCAGGATGGCGACAGCGAGCCTCTGCGGGCCGGAGCGACGCTTCGGCTGGGCCCGGCCGGCTAGCATCTTCTGGGGCAGGGAACGCGGCATCAACCGACCATCTTACCCTGAGGGCCGGGGGCGGGGGCAGTCGCCGTGCGGGTACCGGCGCCCCCTCGGGCGGAGGGCGTCCCCGGGCCGGTCAGCGCTTCTTCTCGGGTGCCGGTGTGGGTTCGGCGGCTCCCTCTTCCGGATAGAGCAGCTCGGTGAAGCGGGGGTCGTCGGCCAGGTTCTGGAAGTCGGAGTCGTTGCGCGCCTGGAAGCGCAGGCCGGGATTGAGCCGCGTGGCCTGCTGCAGGTGCTTGAGGGAGTCCTCGACGTGCCCGCAAAGACAGTCCAGCACCGCCAAGCCGTACCAGCCGTAGTCGGTCTTGGGCGACTGCTTGACGATCTTCTCCAGGTGGCTGCGCGCGCCCTCGTAGTCGCCGCTGTTCATCAGGGAGACGGCGTAATCGTAGTGCTCCTCCGGGGTCTTGAAGCTGGTCGAGGCCCGGGCCAGTTGCTGCTGGCAGGC
>Ga0335085_10003727_pt1 | contig 25967 bp, 20 predicted proteins | sample Lox_Sample_45_FD_206712 | JGI IMG/M metagenome (GOLD analysis project Ga0335085, IMG submission 206712) | Soil microbial communities from Loxahatchee National Wildlife Refuge, Florida, United States - Lox_Sample_4.5 | ecosystem: Environmental > Terrestrial > Soil > Wetlands | place: USA...
GCCTCCCGCGACATCGGCATCCACACCGACGGCCCAGCACCTTCAGCCCGCCGAGCTTGACCAGCTCGTAGCGCCGATCGCGCTCTACCCCGATCCGTTGCTGGCGGAAGTGCTGATGGCGTCGGCTTATCCGCTCGATATCGTCCAGGCCGAGCGCTGGGTCACAGCCAACAAAAATCTCAAGGACGAACAGTTGAAGGCGGCGGTCGACAAGCAGCCTTGGGACGCGAGCGTCAAGGCTCTGGTGGCGACGCCTGAGGTTCTGGCCATGATGAGCAGCCAGCTCGATTGGACACAAAAGCTCGGCGATGCGGTTGTCGCGCAACAGCCCGACGTCATGGACGCGGTCCAGCGGCTGCGCCTCAAGGCTCAGGAGAATAACAAGCTGACTTCGACTAAAGAGCAGAAGGTCAGCGTGACAAAGGTTCAGGATAAGCAGGTCGTCGTCATTGAGCCGACGGATCCCAACAACGTCTATGTCCCCTATTACGATCCCGCCGTCGTCTATGGCGCTTGGCCGTATCCGGGCTATTCGCCGTACTATTTCCCGCCGCCCGGCTACATCGGCGCCGGCATCATCGCGAGCGGAATTGCGTTCGGCGCCGGCTACGCGCTCGGCCGTTGGGCTTCGGGCGGCAACTATTGGGGCGGCGGCGTCAACTGGAATAACAACAACATCAACATCAACCGGCCCATCAACGGCGGCAGCGGCGCCAACTGGAAGCCGCGCGTCGAACATCGCCAGAATGCCGGTAATCGGGGCGGCCGGAACCAAGGCGGCCTGAATTTCCGGGGCAATAACGGCCAGCAGGTTATCAAGCCCGGCGGCGGCAACCGCGGCAATCTCGCGGGCCAAAATCGCCCTGCCCACCGTGCAAGCGCCGGTGCCGGCAATCGGCCGCACGCCGGAACCCGTCCGTCAGGCGGCGGTCAACGACATAAGGCGGCGCAGCGAGGGGGTCGAGGTGGAGGTGGTGGCGCTCGTGTTTCTCATCGCGGCGGCGGTGCCGGCGGCGCCCGGGTGGCTGCTCACCGTGGCGGAGGCGGAGGCGGCGCCCGGGCTGCCCAGCGTGGCGGCGGCGGCCATGCCCGCGGCGGAGGTGGTCATGCCCGCGGCGGCGGAGGTCGAGGTGGCGGTCGGCGGTCCGATTTGCGCCTCAAGCACGATATCGTCCTGCTCGGCCATCTCGACGACGGCCTCGGCTTCTATCGCTTCAGCTATAACGGCAGCAGCAAGGCCTATGTGGGCGTCATCGCGCAAGAAGTGCAGCAAGTCATGCCGCAAGCGGTCGTGCACGGGCGCGATGGTTATCTGAGAGTGTTCTACGACGACCTCGGTCTCAAGTTTGAAACCTACGATCATTGGCTGCGCTCGGGAGCCAAAATTCCGCACAGCTAGCCTCAAATCTGTTCTCTGGTTGTAGAACACGCGCAGAAAAATCTTGATCGCCTGTGATTAGAATCCCTGGCACATCGTATTGTGCCCGATTGATTGGCCGATGGAGAACCTGGCTATGGCAAAAAAGGAAATCCCCGAAGGCGATAACAACGGAAAAATGAAGCGAAAGGACTACGAGAAGCAGCTGCGCGAACTGCAGGTGGAACTCTGCCATCTTCAAGACTGGGTCAAAGACACCGGGGCCAGAATCATCGTCGTGTTCGAGGGACGCGACGCCGCCGGAAAAGGCGGAACCATCAAGGCCATAACAGAACGCGTCAGCCCCCGCGTCTTTCGCGTCACGGCGCTGCCGGCTCCGTCCGATCGCGAAAAGACGCAGATGTTCATTCAACGCTATGTCGAGCGCTTTCCAGCGGCGGGCGAGATCATCATATTCGATCGGAGCTGGTACAATCGCGCAGGCGTCGATTATGTCATGGGCTTTGCCACCAAAGAGCAGCACAAGCTCTTTCTGCAACGCTGCCCGGAAATCGAAAAATACATCGTCGACGGCGGCATCATCCTCATCAAGATATGGCTCGAGGTCGGGCAAGAAGAACAGGAAGAGCGCTTCTTGCGGCGGATCAACGATCCTCTTCGCCAGTGGAAGCTCAGCCCTATGGACCTGGAGTCATACAGGCGCTGGTACGATTATTCGGAAGCCCGCGACCTGATGCTGAAGGCCACCGATACCAAGCACGCGCCGTGGCACCTGGTCAGAACGGATGACAAGCGCCGCGGCCGGCTCAATTGCATTGCGCATATTTTGTCACTGATCCCCTACAAAAAGATCAAAAAAGGCAAGATCAAACTTCCGAAGCGATCGGACAAAGGCAAATACAACGACATTACGTCACTCAAGGGCCGGCATTTCGTTGAAGGCGTATATTAGGAAGCTGCGTGACGGAGAGCCGCGACAACCTTGAATCCGCTCCCGTTTCGAGCGGAGCGCTTTTGATTTTTTCGGTTCGCCTCGCCTGCCTCGGGCTTATCATCTATTGGACGCTATTTTTACTTCGCCCATTTTTGGGCATCGCGCTTTGGAGCATTGTCTTCACCGTCGCCCTCTATCCGGTCTTCGGATACCTGACGACGATCATGCACGGCAGGCAGAAACTCGCCGCGGCAACAATCACCGTGACCAGCCTGCTGATCATATTGGGACCCGCGAGTTGGCTGGGCCTGAGCTTGGCTCACAGCGTTCGCTCCCTCGTCGAACAGTTCGGCAGCGGCGACTTGGCCATTCCCGCGCCATCCGACGCAATCAGAACCTGGCCCCTGATCGGCGACGAGGTCTACCGTTTCTGGCAGTTGGCCTCTACCAATTTGGCAGAATTGATCTCGGAGATCGCCCCGCAACTTAAGCCTTTAGGTAGCCGCTTGCTGCGAGCGGCCGGCAGTGTGGGGCTAAACCTCCTGAAATTCATCGTGGCGATCGTCATTTCCGGCTTTCTGTTCATTCCCGGAAAAGACCTCGCGATCGCAGCCAAGACCATGTTGAGCCGTGTGGTGACCAAGAGAGGCGAAGAGTTCGTCGATCTGGCCGGCGCAACGATACGGAATGTCTCGCGCGGCGTGATTGGGATCGCGTTTCTGCAGGCCTTGCTGGCCGGAATTGGCCTGCTTGTTGTCAAAGTGCCGGCTGCCGGCCTTTTGAGCTTGCTGGCTTTCATCCTGGGAATCCTGCAAATCGGCCCGTCGATCATCCTGATCCCGACGGTTATCTGGGTGTGGTTTGTCGACGATACGACGACCGCGGTCCTCTTCACTCTCTACATTCTGCCGGTCAGTCTTTTGGACAATATCCTGCGGCCCATTGTTATGGCCCAGGGACTGAACGTACCCATGCTGGTGATCCTGCTAGGTGTCATCGGCGGGACGATTGCGCATGGATTGATCGGCCTCTTCATTGGGCCGATCATCCTTGCTATCGCGTGGCAGTTACTCGCCGCGTTGACCCGCGACGATGCCGGCGCTTCCTGAGGCGCCGAAGTGCGGCCCTATCCCGGCGACAAAACAAGCGCCGTTGCCCGGCAAAATCGCCTACGACGCCTCCGCTTGGCGATCGCGGCGAAACAAATGCACCGAGGCAGGCTTGTCGTCTTTATCGACACCGAACAGTCGAGCAATCTGCCCCAGCCTTTCCTTATCCTGACTGGAGGGTTCACCTCGCGCGTAAAGCACTGCTTTGACGAGTTCAAAGGCTTCTAAGCGCTCCGACATTTCCGAAGGCAACAGTCCTGGTATGGCCGCAAGCGCCGCTTCCTGATCGATGAGCAGCATATAAAACTGTTCGCGCAAAATCGCCTTGAAGTCCGCCAGCGGCACGCCGGACTGAGCTTTGCGAATGCGCCGTACAGCCTCGAAACCCCTCTCATCGACGGCCGCCCGATTCATCCCGGCATAGAGCAGCGCTCGAATGACGGCTTCACGCAAGCCACCTACTGGGATTCGCGCCTTGATCTCGGCGATGCGCCTTTGCACTAGGTCCCGATGCAACGGGCTCTTGCCCGCCTTTCGCGAAGTGTGCGCTGTGGCGTCGTCCACCCCCACCGCGGCCTGCAGCATCGGCGCACCGTAAATTGTCAGAAACGCTCGTTCCGAAAGAGCTTCACTGATCTCACGCCATTGATCGAGCAATGCCACAATCCCCGTCGAGACCTTTTCCTGCATCTCCACGAATGGGTTGTCCTCCGCAATCGGCCGCCGGGCGGCACGCACCTGCTCGGCAAATTTGGCGATCGGCGCCATCAGTGGGTTTGCGTCGGAGAAGAGCGTGTATTGCAGCCGCAGAGGGTGCAGCTCTTTCATCCAGCTTGCCGCCACCGGGTTCACCATGGCGCGGACGGCCGGCTGAACGAAGGTTCGATACAGTGCAAGATTTATCTCCGACACCCTCGCAGCCGTCGCAAACCTTCGCTCGTCGGCAATATCATTGCCGCCAAGCGCACGGAGATCGTCGAGAGTTCTTGCCTCGCATCGCATAGCCCAGCTGCCGGTAACGAGGTCTGAATTTTCCGCCTCGGCCCTAGAATTGAAAACAGCCTCGTAGAGGCCGGGCGGCAAAGTGTCGATGAGATCGATATTGCTTGAGAACTCATCGTGCTGCTTTTTGGCGACGCTTCCGGAGACAAAAATGCCCAAATGGCCGATGCTGTCGTGAATGGTGTAAACGATCGTTTGGCCGTAGGAGCGAATATCGTCGACGCTTTCATACAAATCGAGGATCCATCCCAGCGCCTGCTGCGGCGGCGTGATGTTGTCTCCTTTGGAGCAAAAGACGACGATCGGCGAACGTATATTTCGGAGGTCGATGATTGTCCCATCGGAAGTTCGAATCTTCCCCGCCGCGAGATTGTTGCCGATGAACAGTTCATCGACGATGAATTGGATTTCTTCCGCGTTCAGATTGACGTGCCCTCCCCACCACCGCTCGAAACCGAGGTAGCGCTGCGCTTCCGTGTCGATCTTGGAATAAAGGTTGTATTGTTTGGTCCAAAGGGTGTTCGCGGGGTTCTGGCTCTCGAAATTCTGCACCAGCCAGGCGCCGTCGAACTTACCGTCACCCAGATCGCTGGCGAGTGCGGCCAACCAGCTGCCGCCAAGCAAGCCGCCGCTGTAACGCATGGGGTTCTTTCCCCGCACGCCCGCCCAATAGGACAACGGGGAACCGGCAACAATAATCGGACCGAAAAATTCGGGACGGATTGCGGCCAATATCATGATGGCCCAGCCCGCCTGGCAATTGCCGATCACGCATGGCTTGCCGTCAGCGTCCGGATGCAGCGCAATGACTTTTTCCAGAAATAGTGCCTCAGCGCGGGCGATGTCCTCAATGGTCTGCCCCGGCATGGGATCCGGTAGGAAGCCCACGAAATAGCAAGGATGGCCAGCCTTGAGCGCTACGCCGATTTCGCTGTCCGCCTTGAAGCCTCCGATGCCGGGGCCGTGCCCGGCACGGGGATCGACGACAACAAAGGGACGGCGCGTCAAATCGAGTTCGGTGCCCGCCGGCGGCCGAACCCTGACAAGGCAGTAATTGACCGGCCGCTGAAACTTTCGGCCATCAAGAACAAGCTCGATGTCGTAATCCAGAACGTGCGGGGCTTTTTCGGCCAGGTGCTCAAGGTACTGATTGCCACGCTGGCGCATCACGTCCCAAAACAAGACGCTGCGTTGCGCGGCGTCGAACATGTAGTCGACCGCCGGCGCGAACGGGCCGAAAAGCTGCGCGTAGATCCCGATTGCCGATTGGGAATCGCGGGTTGATGCCACAGTTTAAACCTCGCTTCGCTGGGCAGTTGATGGACGCAAAAAGGCGAGACCAAGGCCGCCACCACCAAATGCCTCGGTCGCAATAGACTCTAAGTTATTGCTACGAAATAAATGCGATCTCGCGTTTGACCTATATCAACCTGAGGATGCGGCGGATTGCTATAAGCACTGATATTATTGCCGCGGCCTTTCACAAAGGCAAACTCACCGTCAAAGCCATCCGTGCAACAACAATTTGACGCGAAAGTGATCAGGATCGCCGATCGCAGGATCGAGGAGTGGCGGCCCTTGATTACTCAGCTCCGAGAAATCGGCATTGCGCGAAAGGCAAAGCGCCTGGAGAACGCGCTGAATGGGTGCTTTGGCGCAGAGAAAAAGGGCTTTGCGAGGCGGTCCCGCGCCGCTTTCAGAACCGGCACACGAACCCGGCCCTCACCGAAATCAGGTCAATGATCAAGATGATCCCCCCGGTCAAAGCAAAACTTCTTGAAGGCAAAAAAGGCCTCATTGTCGGCATTGCCAATGAAAACTCGATCGCCTGGGGTTGCGCCAAGGCGTTTCGGGCCTTTGGCGCCGACATCGCCGTCACCTACCTCAATGACAAAGCCAAGAAATATGTCGCACCCCTTGCCCGCGAAATCGAAGCGCCGATCGTGATGCCGCTCGATGTGACCGCTCCGGGTCAAATGGAAGCGGTCTTTGACCGAATTGCCAAGGTGTGGGGCCGGCTCGATTTCGTCGTGCATTCAATCGCATTTTCGCCAAAGGAGGCGTTACAGGGTCGCGTCGTCGACGTTGGCCGGGAGGGCTTCAATACGACGATGGAAGTGTCATGCTGGACCTTCATTCGGATGGCCCACCTGGCGGAACCCTTGATGCGCCGCGGCGGCACGCTTTTCACGATGACCTATTACGGCAGCCAAATGGTGGTCAAAAACTACAACATCATGGGCGTCGCCAAAGCGGCTCTCGAGGCGGCCGTGCGCTACATCGCGGCTGAACTCGGCCCGAAAGGCATTCGCGTTCACGCGATTTCTCCTGGCCCGCTGGCCACCAGGGCTGCGTCGGGGATCGCCGAATTCGATGCGCTTTTGGACAAGGCAAAGGCGAAAGCTCCTGCACGAAGCCTCGTCAGTATCGATGACGTCGGCGCCGCGACCGCTTTTCTGGCGCACGACGCGGCACGGCTCATCACCGGAGAAACACTCTATATCGACGGCGGCTATCATATTATTGACTGAGTGCGGAACTTTCAGTGCCCTTCGTCGCACTTGATCCAAGTCAACCGTTCGGAGCGAAGATCTGTTCAACTGACGGCCTGTTGACGGGCGTGGCGGCTCCAGCTCAATACCGATTGGCCCCACACGACACCGAGGAGCATCGCAATGTATTATTTTCAGGAAGGCTTCACGTATCGAAATTTCCTGATCGATGCATTGGCCATATTTTGTTTCGTCGTGTGGTTCTGGTTGTTAATTACCGTCGCCGCCGACCTCTTCCGCAGACACGATATTTCCGGCTGGATCAAGGCTGTTTGGGTTATCGCATGGGTCGTGTTTCCGTACCTCGGCGTTCTCGCCTACCTTATCTTTCAGGGAAAAGGTATGGCGCAGCGTAATGTGCAGCAGGTGCAGCAAGCCCGCGAAGAACTTCGTCAGGTTGTTGGCTTTAGCGTCGCCGATGAAATCGAAAAGCTCGACAAGCTGAAGAAGGCCGGATCGATCAACGACGCCGAGTTTGCCCGCCTGCGCGCCAAGCTTGTGGGGTAGATGGCGTTTTTGCCGGTTCTTGTCGCACAATCTGCGCCAGCATTCTCACTCTGTCACTCTGCCCGAATCCCCGCACACGTGATTGCGGAGCGTCACCAGTGCGCCCGGCCCGCCATGCATTCATGATAGGCATGTTGATACAGGTGGGATGAGTTCGACGCGCGCCGCACCCCTCCCACGAGCGCCCCGACACCAGCGCCAATCCCGGCGCCCCTTCCGGCATTGCCTGAGAATGACCCGATGCCTGCGCCGAGCAGCGCACCGCGCGCCGCGCCGCCAACGACCCGGCCATTTGCGCTATGCGTTCGCGCATACTCTTGCGCGTACCAGTCGCAGTCATTAGGCGACTGTGCGGACGCGACCCCTAGGCGCAGCGCGCCACACACTATCGCGCACGACAAACAAATATGCGTCTTTGAAAAGATTCCCCTTGTTCTCATTTGAAATGAACCCCTCGCGCCGAAGTATTTATCCGTGGTTAGCGTAGGAGACGTCAATTTTGCGCCTCCTATTTTTGATTAATGGTGGGCGCACAAGGACTCGAACCTTGGACCCGCTGATTAAGAGTCACCAGATGGCTCTTATTTATCAAGCCCATTTCGACATTTCCTCCGTTCGTTCCGGGATTGAACCGGAAGGGAAACTGGAAAATGTCGAAACAAGATTCAACGTGTTCAAGCCCACTGAAAATCAGCATAACCGCTGCCCCCAATGGGGCAAGCGGTTATGTCGCTCGGATCGATGGTGACGATCGCGTTTTGTGCGTATCGAGGACGCCATTCTTTGATGCTGCCCGTGAGTTGCTCGCCGAAGGCTACGATCCCAGTGTCACGTAATCATGTGCCACGCCGGCACGGAAACGATGAGTCTAAGGGCCAGGCTCGGAGATGCGGCTCGCTTTACCGTCGAAGAAACCGATTACGGACCCAAACTCCGCTGTTGGAAGCCCATTTCTACTCTGGAGGGCAGGTCAAGGATTGCGCCAACCTATCACCGGCACCTCTGAGCCAGAGGGGGCATGAAAAAGATCGCCGACAACCCCATGGACCAAGACCTCGAGAGCCGACTTCACAATCTGAGACGGTCCCCCCGTTGCGGGGCAAAGACGCGCGCCGGTTTGCCGTGCCAATGCCCGGCGATACGCAGCCGGCGGCGGTGTCGTCTCCACGGCGGACTGAGCCCGGGCGCGCCGCGCGGAGAAAAGAACGGAAATTTCAGGATGGGCGACTGGACCGCAGAGGCTATCGCGGAACGGAAATGGTTGAGGTCGCTTGTCCGATCTCTTGCGGCAAGGGCGAAAACTGAATGACGCATAAAACGAATAATTCGCCTACACCGGTGGCTGACCAGCCGGGTCGCTGTCCGCCAGTTCGGGTCAAGCTCTGGCGGGCGGATGCATTCGTGGCACAGACTCATCCGCCTGACGGTGACAGAAAAAACTGGTGGAACCGACTGAACGCTGCTCTCGGCACGGTGTCGAGCGATTTTGTGAATGCTTCCTTGCTCCAAATTCAGGCTGCGGCTCGGTCACCTTTTGGCATAATTTCTCAAACGGCGATGAATGCGGCACTCGCGATGGTCGCGGCGGCAGCGCCGAAGGACGAAATTGAGGCCGCGCTCGTTATTCAGATGGCTTGCACGCATACAGCCGCCATGGCGCTTCTCGCTAAGATGGACGCTGGCTTCGGATCGGAGCGACGAATTGTGGCATTCGGATCAACTGCGGCTCGCTTAATGAAAGCGTACGCGATGCAAATGGAGGCTCTCAGACGCTCTCGTAACGGTGGGCATCAATATGTTCACGTCGAGCACATCCACGTAAACAATGGCGGGCAGGCCATTGTGGGCAATGTGAGTAGGCAGGATAAAATGTAATGGAAAAACATGATCCTTGCGTCGTCATCACGGGCACCGAATGGCGCGAGCCTTCGTTTTTCTGGCGATGGCTCCAATCCACCGCGGAGGCGGAAACCTTCTGGAAAACCTTGCTGCAAGACCGCGCGTTCAAATATCTGGTGCGCCTCGTTATCGTGTGGCGCATGCCAGACTTCGGACTAGCGGGAATCAAATTCATGACTCGCATCAAGGAGGAGCCGAGCTTCGTTTTGTCACTTTATAGTGACCTCGGTGAGGAATTCGCGATGATGACGAGGATGGGTTTCTTCGTGAACAGCAGCCAAGTGTACAACATGGCCATTCCAGAAACTCTGACGGCTGGAAAGGTAAAAATGTCCGTGCTCGACCTTGCAACAACAGAAGATAGGCGAATGATTCTACGGCCACAATGTATCACCGCCGCAGCACTTCGCCCGGAAGCCACCGCGATCTGCAATAGGATACGCGCTCTCGGTCAATTTAGCGTAGCTGTCGAAGGCGCCGGGCGCGTTTGATTCCCCTCTTGGCGGAACAGGAATCCGAGCCATTCTCCATACGATCAGGCTGGAGCCAGCCATGGCTGAGCGCGTCGGCCGAGGATCGCTGACCGGACAATGGCAACGTCGACCTGGGGCCTGCCCAAACATCCGCGGCGGTATCACGCTCGAGCGCGATCTCCCGGCCAATACCAGGCTTTGGCTGACGGGCTGGACCAGGACGATCGCCGGCGGCGCGGTCGTGTCCCTACTGGTGGAGATCGCCGACAAGGGCCGCGAGGAGTTTGGGCCGGCCACGGGATCCGCAACGCGGGTTCAGTGCCGCTCCGCCTCGAACCCGAACCGCCCGTTGAGGATGGTCATGACCCGGCGCCCGAAGCCAACAAGTGTGATCACTAAATTCCTTCGAGAACGGCTGAATGACGGCCCCGTAATCGTATCCGACCTCGAGGCCACCGCGCGAACGGCAGGGCTGCTGCGGGAGGGTCAGAGCGTCACCGACGCAAACTTGTTCAAAAAGCCAAAAAGTCTGTCGGCGTAAAATCGATCCGGAAGGGATTTGGAGCCGGCGGGGGATGGGCTTGGGCGTTGTCGGAGCAAGAGCCCGCCGCGCGACAGTCACTGAGCCCCCGGATCAACAGTTAGCTGAACTCGCAAAAATCGAAGACGCCTATGCGGAAGTTCAGAAAAATGTCGTTCTCAAAGAGGCCCCCGGACGCGCACCAGCCGATTTGCGAGGGCATCGCATTCCTCGTAGTTGGATCGATGGGGTTGCCCGCCTCGAATACCGTCGCCCGTTCGCCGACATCCCTCGTCACCGATGGGCCCGCTTCCTTGATGACACCAGGAATTTCATGGCCTCGGACAAAAATTGGGCGGGGCGTGCAGCCGCGCTCGGGTGGGATGCTCTGGCCTTGTTCGGCTGCCATCGAACCTAGCCCCTTGGGTACCTCGCCAATGCCGGTCTCTTGTGGGCCATCAATGGTGGCCGACTTGTCGCGCTCCATCGCGAGTGGGCCGTTTTCGAACTCGCCGCGGACGGATCGCAACGCACCTTTCAACGGCAACGAGTTGAAGCAGCGAACGTCATTTTGCCCTGGATCAGAACCTAGGGCCATCTAAAGGCCAACCGGGCCACCTATGCGCGGGCTGGTCGGCGTTTGCCCAACGCCCGCGCCCGCGTCGAGCCGATGGCGATCAGGGAGATATGGCCACCCGTGCGAAAAATGAACTTGACCCTGTGGCGGCTCTGAACCGTTAGAAGGACCTTCGCCTCAAACCAACCCGTTGGATTAGCGTGGATTTTGCCGTCGGGCTTACGCTCCAACATGGCCTCGCACTTATGGCACTTCGCGAGCGTTTCGGGAGGGGGGTATGTGCCATAATTCCCGACACGCTGCCATAAGCCGGCGACGTGCCAATCGCGGCGTAGTCGAAGCGTTTATTGTCGTATGCGCAGATGTGCGCCGGTCAACTGGCTTGGCTCAGTGCGGCTGCCCGCCGAGCGCGGCGTCGATCTTGCCGTAATTCTGGATGACGAGGTCAATGTTACCCTTGTTTTGAATTTCCGGATCCTTGAACTTGCTCGCAAAATCGAGATCGGTAAGCGCCTTCTTCTTGTCCGCGGCGGACATCTGTTTGTTGGCTTTCACCTCTTCGATCTGCTGCTTCAGCCCTGCATCGGAGCCGATATAACTCTTCGTTTGCGGATCGATGCCGTCCATCACTATGCTGATGTTGCCGATGACGGTGTTGTATTCGTCGAAGCTGGCAAAGCCATGCTTCTTGGCAACGCCGTCGAGCTTCGCGATCACTGTCGAACTCGGCGGCGCATTCCGCGGCAGCTTTCGGGTGGCGGCGTCCATGTCCTTTTGCGAAGCGATCGCATCGTCAATCTGTGTCTGCGTCAGCGCAATCTGCTTCAGCTGCTGCGGGCTGCCGATCTGCGCCAGCGCCGGACGAAGCGAGAGAGCGCCGACCGAAGCGGCAAGGCAGGCAATGCTCGACGCGGTGAGAATGGAACGGAAGAACTGACGCATGGGAAGCTCCTTATGATGAGGGCGACCGTATGGGCAGAACTGGTACGGATTTTGACTGACGGCAACGAGCGTTCGGCATTCACCCGTTCCAAACTCTTGGGTCGCCAGTTTCCGACAACAGCGAGGTGGTGTATGTAAGGCGCCGGGAGCTTATCTATTTTTTCGTTGCGCCGCTACGTCGATGATTGGGGGCATAGCCGACATCCGGCTAGGCACCCAAAACCGCTCTTGACCCCGAACGGACAGGAACAGACCTGAACCGGTCCATTTTGCAGATGCGAAGCACATTCTCGATCCTTTGCGCGCCATGGTGCGATTCCGATCATCGCCGGTGTCACCAACGGCCGTTCGCGCAGCATTGATGCGGCTTGTTACTATGGTCCTTCGGGCACGCCGTGACACCGCTCGGTGAGCCTTAATTTTTTATCCGCGGGATGAAGTATGGCAGTCTATTCAATACATAGGAAACGTGTTACGTAATTTACTCGAGCATGGCTTGAAGGTAGAGGAGTGCTCTACAATGGCGCAAGCGAAACGAGCTTCGAAGGTAAGACGTCAGAAGAAAGCATTGCCGGTTATCGGAATCGCCGGGGTGTCCTTGTCGTTGGCGGGCGGAGCGTATGCATCGACCGTGGGATCGACGACGGATATACTGTCCCAGAATACCTCGCCGCGTCATGAAATCTTTCTTGGTGAGGAAGAGATCACTGACGTTAGCCTGGGGACGTTCTACGTCTTCGATAAGGAAAATGCCGCAAAGCCTCGGCTTGGTGAACAAGTCGCTTGGTGGCGATGCGGTTGCGGCGGTTGCCGATGCGGCGGTTGCGGCTATAGAGGCTGCGGGGGCTGCGGAGGCTGCGCAGGCTGCGCTTGGTGCGCGTCCAGGGGTGGTTGCCACTACTGCTAAAGCTTGGCCTTCAGACTAATTGAGAGACTTAGGTTATTACCGCCGGGTCACTGTCTGACACGATACGTTGTATATGGTTTTGCGGTACTATTTACGTGGCCACGCTGCTAACGGCCGAGTGAGAGGCCGATCATATCGACAAGCGCGGGCCCGCGCGCTAGACCACGGTGCTTCGGAACCCAAAGAATATTTGCCTTGCGATGGTGATACACACTGGCGGCCATAAGCGTAGAGCTGCATCTGCCGACCTCATAACGTGTAATTACGCTACCAGCTTTACACAATTCGACGGCGAAGACGCTCCTCAGTTCGCACCCAATTTCTCTGTCTATCTGCTGCCGCCCGATGTCGTGTGCCTCTATTCCGAGGATCGGAAGTTCTTTCTTCACGGCGAGCTTTATTATGCGCTCGCGTCGGCAATAGGAACGGGCAAAAGCTTTGCACAGATCGCTCGCGCGCTGAAGCGCGATTTTCCGTTCGATAAAATCCAGGAAGCACTAAAGCGTCTGGTTGATCGGCGCCATGTCGTTTCAAGACAGAAATTTTCCACAGGCGTTACAGCGGCCTATTGGGCGAGTCTTGGTTTGCCGCCCGGAACCGCCGAGAAAAATCTTCAGAAGTGCCGCGTGCGCATTCAAACGATCGACGCCAAGGGCGCAAAGGAACTGGCTGCCGCGCTGAACAAGCTCGGAGTGCGCGTCGTGACTCGCTCCGCCGACCTGACGGTGACGCTGGTCAATGATTATCTCGAAACACAACTGACGAAATTGAACCGGCAGCACCTGTCCGACCAGACAGCATGGCTGCTCGTTCAGCCTACCGGCGTTTTCCCCTTGGTGGGGCCGGTGTTCAACCCGGGAAAGGGCGCCTGTTGGACCTGTCTGGCTGAGCGGATGAAACGCACTCGGGAGGTCAGGGCGCTGCTGGACCGCAAACAGGCGCGCTGCGTCGCGGTGTCGCCGCTGAGGCGGGACACACTGGGACAGAGCGGCATCCAGCTTGCAGCCATCGAGATTGCGAAGGCGATTGCCACCGATTTCCGCACGCCGTTGACCGATCACGTCATCAGCCTTGATCTATTGGGCGCGACTATCGTGAAACATTACTTGGCGGCTCGCCCGCAATGTCCCTCCTGCGGCAATAAAAAACTGCGCGATCCGCGCCGTGCACCGGTGCCGGTTGAGCTCGCCGCTGGCACAAAGCCGATTATGACCAGTGGCGGATATCGGTCTGTTTCTTCGCGGGCCACGGTGGCCCGTTTCAAAAAGCTTGTGAGCCCGCTGACCGGCGTAGTATCGCGGCTCGAGCGGATCGAAGTTGATTTGCCGTTGAACACTAACTATTACGCCGCGCACAATTTTTCGGGACCCGCCGAGACCGTCAACGAGCTTCGGGCCGGATTGAGCGGCGGCAGCTTCGGCAAAGGCAGTACGGCCGAGCAAGGTGAAGCCAGCGCGCTCATGGAGGCGATCGAGCGCTATTCCGGAATTTTTCAGGGCGACGAGATCAAAGTAAGACGTCGGTTTGCGGATTTCCCAGAAGGCGATGCTATTCATCCAAACGAAGTCATGCTATTCAGCGACGCGCAATTGCGGCGCGACCAAGTATCGATGTCCGCTCAAGACGTGACGCCAACGTCGGCGCCATTCAATCCGTCGGTCGAGGTCGAATGGTCGCCAGTCTGGTCGCTGCGCGACGGACGCTTCAAGTATCTGCCAACCAGTCTTTTATATTTTTTTTACAGAAGCGGCTCCCGCGACGGCGACATCCACGCGGATTCTAATGGCTGCGCTGCCGGCAACACGCTCGAGGAAGCGATCGTCCAGGGATTCCTCGAACTGGTGGAGCGAGATTCCTACGCCATCTGGTGGTACAATCGATTGCAGCGGCCAAAAGTGGACCTCGGCCAGTTCGAGGATTCCTATGTCAACGATCTGCGAATCCAGCTTGCCGAAACCGGACGCCGGCTTTGGGTGATCGACATTACCAGCGATCTCGGCATTCCAAGTTTTGTGGCGATGTCGCACGCAGTGGTGAACGGGCAGGATTTCGTCGAATACGGTTCCGGCTCGCACTTCGATCGGCGGATTGCCCTGCTACGCGCTCTGACCGAGCTGAACCAATTTCTGTCCATCGGCCTCATGGGCGGGCGGGATGCCGGGGCGTCGAGCAATGACGGCTCCGGTCCGTTTCGCCTGCAAGACCATCCCTACCTGATGCCGAGCGGCGGTCCAGCCCTACCGAATGTCTGTGCAGACTTCGGGCGCTTTGACACGCGCCAACAGGTCATGACCTGCGTGAATCTCGCCAAGGGTGAGGGCCTCGATTTTCTTGTCCTCGATCAGACGCGCCCCGACATCGAGGTTCCTGTGGTCCGAGTGATCGTTCCGGGATTACGGCATTTCTATCGCCGCTTTGCGCCCGGTCGGCTTTACGATGTCCCGGTCAAGCTCGGCCTGCGGGACCGGCCGCTATCGGAAAACGAGCTCAATCCGCTTCATCCCCACACTTAAGGTCATCCCGGGTTGCGCGCTTCCGGAATAAAGCGTGAGCGACGTGCAGAGCCGGCAAAGCTTTGCGCCCGGCTTGGCGATCATGTCACGCTCGAGGTGCGGGCCAGCGGCGAAATTGCCGCCTGCTTTGAAGGCTTTTCGATCAGCTTAGGCAAATTCAGTGCGAACGCTGCGGAACGCGCCCACGGCTTGCGCAGAGGTCTGCCATTAACCTCGTTGGCGTCTCCCAGCCGGAATGTTGACCAAGAAATTCACTTATTAGTCCGGCGATTGGGCTCCCACGGTTTGTTGGAGTACCGCCTTGGGCGTTCGCCGAATGGCAAGGACCAGATCGTCATCGAACCACAGGTTCCGAATTATTGGCCGCAAACGCCAAAACTCCGCGAGGCCGACACGGTCGTGATGTCGCGGTTCGCCTATATGCGCCGCCGCGCCAACGAGATGGTGCTGGAATCGCCGCGCGCCAGCGCGCTGTTCAAGATTTGCGATCCGAAGCTTGCAGCTGCCTTGCTCATGCTATCGACACCGCAACAAATAAGGCGGCTACGCCGGCATCCCGGCTTTCCAGGGATCGAGCTGCTCGCGCTCCTCGTCGACTGCCAAATCCTGTTCAAGATCGGCCCTGCCGGCGGCGATGGCCTTCGACCGGCCGAGGGCGACGATAGCCTCGTGCTTTGGGACTTTCACGATCTGCTGTTCCACGCGCGCAGCAGCGAAGGTCGGCATGCCAACCCACTAGGCGGGGCTTATCCCTATCTCGGCGTCATTTCTCCGCTACCGGCGGTGCGACCCAACTGGCCAGGAAACAAAATTGATCTGCACATATTCTCCGACGCGCATCCTGAGGCAAGCTCATTGGCGGCAAGGCTGTTGCGTGAACGTCACTCGACGCGCGAGTTCGACGACGAGCGGCCCGTCACGCTCGGCGAGCTTGCGCGGTTTCTCGACGGCGCTGCGCGCGCGCAATCGGAATTGCAAACGACGCTCGGCGCTGGAGACGGACTGTCGCTCGACTACGCAGCGAGACCGTATCCTTCGGCGGGTGCCAGCTACGAACTCGAGCTCTATCTGGCGGTCCACAAATGCGACGGGCTACCGCGCGGGCTCTATCACTACGATGCCGGCCAACATGCACTGGCGCTCATCCGCGTCCGCGCCAGCGAACTCGAAGCGCAATTGAAGGCAGCCGAACTTGCCATGGCCGCGCCTGCCGCGCCGCAGATCCTGATCACGATTGCCGCACGCTTCGGGCGGACTTCCTGGAAATACAGCTCGATCGCCTATGCGCTTATTCTGAAGGACGTCGGCGTGTTGATGCAAACGTTCTACTTGATGGCGACCGATATGGGACTCGGCGGGTGCGCGATTGGCACCACGAATATCGATCTGTTCGCGAAGATGACGGGGATCGAATTTCACGTCGAGGGCCCGGTTGGTCAATTTGCGCTTGGCCGCGGCACAGAAGCGGGCCGTTCGGTCTGACAATCAAACGGCCGCATTGTCGGTGCGAACTTTTTTTGGGCGAAAAAATCCGGGCGACGGAAGGATCGCGCGACCAGATCGGCTGGAAGTATCGAACGCCTTATTGGTCTTCATTCCGGCCAACGCGAACATGGCACCCTGAGGGTCCGCGCAACGCGCGACCCAGCCGCCGCCGCCCACTTCAAGCGGGCCCTCGAGAATCCGGCCGCCACCGGCCTTTACGCGCTCCGACGCCGCGTCGATGTCATCGATGTTGAAATAGTAGAGCCAGAAGGGCACGGGAACCAAGGGAGGTTTGGTGGACATGCCGCCGATCGTCTGGCCTCCAGCGGAGAACACTTGATATGTGCCCATCTCGTTGACCTCGATATTGACTTTTTGCCAGCCAAAAAGCTCGCCGTAGAACGAGAACGCCTTCTCCCAGTCGGCCGCGAGCAGTTCATGCCAGCCGATACGACGCGATGTCTTCTGCGCGGCGATCTGCTCTTGACTGGATCTCAACCGCTGGGACAACGCAAATGTTGCCATCTGCGGGTCAGCAACGACCGCAAAACGGCTAATATTGGGGACAGTTGTCGGTGGCAGGTGCACAATGCCGCCAAGCCGCCTGATCCGCTCGGCGGCGGCGTCCACGTTGTCGACTCCGACATATCCGATCCACCGGGGTGCCGCGCCCACTCTCTGCCCCTCCTCCGGCAGGTTCATCAGCCCGCAGACAGAGGCCTCACCGGCGGTAAACACCGTATAGGGCATGCCGCCCATCGACGCGTCCACTGTGCCCCAGCCGACGACCTTGGCGTAGAAGGCCTCAGCCGCCTCGGGGTCTGTTGTCATCAATTCGTACCAGACGAAACGGCCATGAGATTTGACCATGTCTGTTTCTCGCATTCGAGCCTGCAAACAAGTCGCGGCGACCAACCCGTCGATCCCAAAATCGACACGCTCCCTCCTCACATCATGATAGCCCTCGAAGAATAGCTCAAACCGACGAGACGGTCTTGTTGAGATCGCGTCTCAGTAAATCTCCCCTTGATTGTCGCTATTGATCCACCGCTGCATTGCCCAATTAGCACCGCGCCGACGTCCTCCTCTCCGGTGAAGTGTTGGAAATACGGGTCATAGACCCAGCGCTCACAGACGCCTTCGTCGGACAGCCCGTAGATGTGCTTGAGCAACAATAATCCGATTACGAAGCGGGTCTCGATCCCAGGTCGGCCTTTGTCGCTGTAGAGCGGCGCAATCTCGCCGTCGATCCATTCCCAATCCATCCTTCCCGCGAGTTGCACCAGCTCATACTTCAGGTTGATGATCTGCTCGAGCCGCGCTCGGAGCAGATCGCTTAATCCCGTCGTCTCGTGCTTCTTCGGCCGCATCGTTCCCTCCGATGCAGCAACAGAATCATGCCTGCCGATTCGGATCGTGTCCCGGGGAGTGGTGTAACAGCGGCGAGGCCCTCGTGATCTCCGGTAAGGCCGGGCTGATCAAGCTGTCGCCACGGCGGGCAGCTCGACGATGGGATCATCGCTCAAAGGCGCGATCGATTCCAGGCTCATGTAGCGGCCACGCTGCCCGACACAAAAGACGATTCAGCAATGCGTCGTCACGAACAGGGATGCAGCCGATGCCCGGCGACGTCAACCGATCTGTGTCAACACAATCAGCACCGTCGTCACGGTAACCGCACCGCCAATGCGCGTGGCAATCTGCGCGAAGGGCATGAGCTGCATCCGGTTGCCCGCGGTGAGAATGGCGACATCGCCCGTGCCGCCTTGCCCGCTGTGGCAGGCGGTGACGATGGCGGTATCGATCGGATACATCTTCATCCAGCCCCCGACAAAGAATCCGGTCGCAATGACCGTTACCACCGTCGAGACGATGGTGATGAGGTAAGGCAGCGTGAAGGCTGCAACCAGCTTGTCCCAGGGCGTCAACGAAACGCCGATCGCAAAGAGTAGCGGGTAGGTGATTGCCGTCGAGAAGAATTTGTAGACGTGAAAAGCACCAAGTTGTAGCGATGGCGACACCGCCCGGGCGAGTTTCAGCAACACGGCGATCACAAGCATCGCCACCGGCGCCGGAAAACCGAAGAGCCGCTGTGCTAGGGCGCCGATCAGATAAAGCGTCACCGCGGTGATCACGGCAGCTGCGATGGTCGTCACATCGACATGGTCGTCTACATCGTCCTCCTCGAACGCGAGTTCGTCGTGTTCGCCCGGCTGCAGCCGCCCTTCGCCGGTGAGCTGCGGATATCTTTTGCCGACGTAGTTGAGCGTGCCCGCCAGCAGAATTGCCGTAAGACTGCCGAGCATGACCGGCGGCAGCACCTGAGCGAACAGGTCGCCCTGCTGCTGATGAAGTATCGTTGCATAGCCGATAGAAAGTGGGATCGCGCCTTCGCCTACCCCGCCGGACATTATCGGGACAACGACAAAGAAAAACGCGTGGTAGGCGCCGAGACCTAGCAGAACGCCGACGATCGTACCGACAACAGCGCCAGCGACCGACCCGGCAATCAGCGGAATGAATATCTTGAGAAACCCCTTGACGAGAACGCCACGGTCCATCCCCAAAATGCTGCCAACGATGATGCAGGAAATAAACAGATACAGAAAGTTCGAGTCCTTCGTGAAAGTCGTCACCGAGCCCAAGATCGAGGCGGGCAACAGATGATGAAAGGCGAGGAATGAAGGGATGAATGTGGCAAAAATCGCTGCCGCGCCGATATTACGGATAATTGGGAGGCGCTTGCCCAATTCAGCGCAGGTAAAGCCGCCCATCGATAGCAGCACAATCGCCATCAGAATGTCGGATGGTACGGCTCCGGTGATAGCGAATCCGGCAATTACCCCGATCAAGATCACAAAAATCGGCAAGGGAATAATGCCGATCTTGAAATCGACGATCGACCACCAGCCTTTCGGCCAGAAGCTCGCCGTCGCGCCCTGTACGGTGACGGCGCTCTCGGTGTTTCGCATTTGAACCCTCCCCTAGCTTCGTACTTGCCGCAACTGTAGACCGCGTTGTCGTGCCAGCCTATCGTTATGACCTTCCGCCTCGATGGTCACGTTCCTATTCGCAATAAAGCCCGTTTCATTTTAGCAGCGGCGGAATGCATCGGTCATCGGTGCGAGCGCGGCCGGGGATGCACTCGCGAGGAAGCCCACAACCGGCATCGCCTGCCGCGCCTCCGTCGCGAGCGGCCAAGCGACCGCAGCACCGCCGAGGCTAGCTACGAACTTCCGCCTTCCGATGCCGACTGCCATTTGCCCCGGCCCCAGGATCATGCCCGTTAATCGGCGCGGGGTCCCGACGCCGATCGGCACGGTAAGCTGCTGATCTATTTGACATTGGAGGGGTCATGTTTGGGCGCCTATTCGCACTCAAGCTTTTTTCGACAGCCTCGACCCACAGCGGCGCTTTGTCACCAGCAACTTTGTTATCAACCTGAAGGTCGCGAAGGCGCTCGGCCTCGCTATCCCTTCCGGGCTGCTCTCCATTGCTGACGAGGTGATCGAATGACCCGACTTTCACTACGGATTTTTGCCGCACCTGCTCAGGACCGTTGTTGGCCCACCACGTCAGATATTGCAGCGCATGCGAATGTCGGCTGTCAGGGTAATTGCGGAAGTGATCAGCGGGCGCTCGAAGCGTCGAAGATGACCCAACTCAGACATCGGGCATCGCCGTGGCCGCTTTTCAACATGCCCCTTGGACCCCATTTCGCGCAACGCGGAAGCCTGCTGCAAATAACCTTCCAGGAAATCATCGTCGACAGTCCTGAGCCTTAGAAAGGCAATGCGACGACTCAATTTCATAAAGGGAATTGCTGGCGCGGCGGCCGCATGGCCATTATTGGCGCGCGTTGAGGCCAGCCCTGGGATCGTGATTCAAGCCTGGAAAGCGAGCGCTCGAGTAAATTCGCTGATTTCTGATGCCATCAGCCGGTGATCGTTCACGTTTGGTTGCGGCGTCGAGCCACGTCCGGACTTCGTTGCGGAATTCTGCCTCGGCGGTTGAATCACGACGGAACATGGCGATCAACTCAATCCGGAGCGGGCGAGACGCCGCGTGGGCCTGCTGAGCGGAAATCCTGACGCTTCATTCCATCTTGATATTCGCCGCTTTCACTATCGCGGTCCACTTCGCGCGCTCCGCGGCCAGCATCCTGTTGAGATCCTCCGGGGTGCCGACCTTGCTCTCGGCGCCGAGTGCATTAAGCCTTGCGCGGGTTTCCGGCGCGGCGAGCGCTTTGCGGAAAGCACTATTCAGCTTGTTGATGACGTCGTGCGGCGTTCCTGCCGGCGCCACCACAGCGAGCCAAAACGGAGCCTGCAGGTAAGCGAAGCCCGCCTCGACCACTGTTGGCACGTCGGGCAATTGCGGCATGCGAACATCGCCGGCGATGGCGATCGCGCGGAGCTTGCCGTCCTGGATGTACGGCAGGCTGGTGGTACTTGGATCGACGACCAACTGCACTTCGTCGGCCAGTGCGGCGTTGAGCATGGGCGCAGTGCCGCGATAGGGCACATGCAGAATGTTGATACCGGCTTCCAGCTTGAACACTTCGGACAGCAGATGCGGACCGGTTCCGAAACCCTGTGAGCCCCATTTTATCTTGCCCGGATTGGCCTTGGCGTAAGCCACCAGTTCGGCCATCGACTTCACGGGGAGGTTCGGATTGACCGAAATGATCTGCGGAGTTGCGATGAGTTCGCAGACGGATGCGAACACCTTGGCCGGATCGTAGCCTATGTTGGGATTCACGGCCGGCCCGGTGGTTAGTGACCCGCCCGGAGTCATCAGGATGGTGTAGCCGTCCGGGTCGGCATCGGCGACGAATTTGGCGCCGACGCTGCCGCCCGCACCGCCGCGATTTTCAGTTACGATGACCTGGCCGAGTTCCGTTCCAAGCCGTTCGGAGATGATGCGCGACATTCCGTCGGTCGGTCCGCCCGCCGGGAACGGAACTATAACCTTGATCGGCTGCCGGTAAGGATAGACTTGCGCGTTCGCGAGATTGGCGCTGTGTATCGCCCATCCCGCGCAAAACAATACCGCAACAAGTGCCCTTATCATCGTGGTCGCTTCCCACTATCGATCCGACTGGAGCGGACCTTATTTAAGTCGATTCCGAAAATTTCGCCTCCGCGGTCACGATCATGATATCACAGCTTGTGGGCAGTTCGATCCGTTACAATGACGCTCTAATTACGAGCGGCGTGTGGCAAGATAACGGGGGAAATGTCACTCGCCTTTCTCGTTTGGAGGCACCCAAGGCGCAAGCGCGCAGCTCTTCGAAATACTGCGTGATGGCGCTTAGCTGGTGGGGATGTTTGGAACTAACGACCGTTCGCAAGGGCAAATCCGGCCTCAGGCACCAGTGCCCGCTGACGATGAATAGGAAAGGTCAAGTAACTTCGCGGCGTTGTCCTTGAGGATAAGCGGCTTGACGTCGGGACGGATGTCGATCTGGTCGAAATCGGTGAGCCAACGATCCGGCGTGATCACCGGGAAATCAGAGCCAAACAGCATCTTATGCTTCAGAAGTGTATTCGCGTAACGTATCAGGATTGGCGGAAAATATTTAGGCGACCAACCGGACAGGTCGATGTAGACGTTCGGCTTGTGTTGCGCCACGGACAACGCTTCCTCCTGCCAGGGAAAGGAGGGGTGTGCCAAGATAATTGGCATGTCGGGGAAATCCACCGCGACATCATCGAGGCACATCGGGTTCGAATATTTCAGCCGCACGCCGCCGCCACCCGGCATGCCGGAACCGACGCCCGTCTGACCGGTGTGAAATAGCGCCGGGAGTTTGTTTTCGGCGATAACTTCGTAGAGTGGATAGGCAATGCGGTCGTTCGGAAAAAACGCCTGGGTCGAGGGATGAAACTTGAATCCGCGCACGCCAAAATCCTTGATGAGGCGCCGCGCCTCACGAGCGCCGAGCAGGCCCTTGGCGGGATCTATGCTGGCGAAAGGAATCAATATGTCGCTATTTTCAGCGACAAGCCGGGCGACCTCCTCGTTGGAGTAACGCCGTTTGCCCGTGGCCGCCTCGCTGTCGACGGTGAAGATGACCGCCGCGATCTTGCGCTGACGATAATATTCCGCGATCTCTTCGATGGTCTTCGTTTCATAGTCGGTTTTGAAATATTTTTTCATCGCGGCGCGCATCTCGGCCGCATCTTCGTAAGACTCTGTCCCGCAAGGACCATCTGCATGAGTGTGGATGTCGATCGCGGTAATCGCTTTTAGGTCGATCATCTTCAATTGTCCTTTTGTGCAACCGCCGTCAAATGTGACCGGCGTCGTAATCCGCAAATGTCTGGCCTGCCGCTGGACGCTGTGCGCGGAGTCGCGTCGCGAGAATGTGGGAGATCAATCATTTTATTCGTCATAATCAACGCGGCGTGCTTGCGGAGCGACTCATTAATCCTTTTTTTCCGGGGACTGAAGCGGCGTCGCGCGCCCTTCCACGAAATCGCGCAGGCGCTGCGCCGATTCAGGCGGCCTTTGCATGGAGGAATTGAGGTATTCCATGAATAGGCCGTCATCGTGCGACAGATCGTTGACACGCGGCAGCACGTTAGTGATCTGCCAATTGGTCAGCGGCGTATTCTGGGCAATACGCGCGGCGAGTTCCTTCGCTTTGGCCAGGGACTGACCCTGCTCTACTACGTAGCGCACAATGGTGAGCTTCTCGGCTTCGTCCACCGACAACAGACGGCCGGTAAGCATCATGTCCGCCATCACCGAATAGCCGATGATGCGCTGAACGCGAACCGTTCCGCCGCCGCCAACGAAAATGCCGCGCTGGCCCTCCGGAAGACCGAAAAAGGCCGTGCGATCGGCGACCCGGATATGAGCCGCGGCCGCAAGTTCGAGACCGCCTCCGACAACCGCGCCGTGCAGCGCGGCGACAAAGGGAATCGGACCTCGCGCAATGATGTCGAACACGGTGTGCCAGGCGTGGTCGGGCTTCTTGCGCGGCTTCGGCGTCGCAGGATCCATGTTCTTCAGCAATTCAGTGAGATCTAGCCCGGCCGAGAAGTTCACACCGTGGCCGAATATCACGCCAGCATCAGCCTCCTCACCGGCGCGCACGACAGCGTCGCGCAATTGCATGACGACGTCACGATTGATTGCATTGCGCTTTTCGGGACGATTCAATCCGATGACCGCAACCGCGCCGTCCAGTTCGTAGGTAATGAAGTTTGAGGACATGATTGATTTCCTTTGCAACGCGAACGAATCAGATCCGAGAGCTTTCGTCGATTGCGCCATCGTCGGTGTAGTAACCGGTAACGGCGGCAAGGCATTTTCATGGGCGACTTAGCTCTCCCCGCCGGTCACGATCAGGGCATCGAGCGCGGTAGCGCCCCGGCCGGCGGCGTGAACCATGAGCGGATTGACGTCAACCTCGATGATATCCGGGCGCGCACGCATCAGGCGCCCGAGTGCCGCAGCGGTGGCCGCCACCGCCTTGACGTCGAGCGGAGGCGCGTTGCGAAAGCCGTTCATCAACTTTGCCGTCTTGAGCTTGCCGAGCTCTTCGATGATCTCGCCTTGGGTGAGATCGGGCGCCATCAGCCGCACGTCTCCCAGCGCTTCGACCCAGATGCCACCCAGCCCGACCATCAGAACCGGCCCCCATCGCGGATCGCGGCGGGCGCCGACGACGAGTTCAAGTCCGCGAGGCGACATGGCTTCCACCAACACGCCATCGAGGTTCAGGCCCGGCTGCGCTCGCTCCACACTGGCGTGCAAAGCCGCCCAGGTTTTGCGCACTGCGTCGGCATCGGCTACGCCAAGGATGACACCGCCGGCCTCGGTCTTATGCGCGAGTTTCGCGGCCTGCGCCTTCATTGCAACCGGATAGCCGATACGATCGGCGATGGCGACCGCCGCTTCAATGCTACGGGCGAGGTCGCCTGCGGGGATCGCTACGCCTAGAGCGGCGAGCACCCTCTTGCCGAGCCATTCTGGCTGCGGACCCTCTCCGAGTTCCGGAATCGATATCGACCCGACGGGCGACACTTTACGCTCCGCCAATACGGAGTTGCGATTGCCGTAGCTGATAACCTTCCCCATTGCGCGCAGTGTCCGATCCGACGAGCGCGACAGCACAATATTGTTGTCTCGCGCAACCGCTGTGAACTCGGGCGGTAGCGGCGAGGCGTCGCCGAGGATCGCAAGCGCCACTGGCTTGGCGCTCGCTTTGCTGGCAGCGACAACGCCGTTGATATAGATGAGCGAGTGGCTTGGGCTGGTGGGTGGAATTGAAATCGCAAGGCCGCCGATAGCTAAATCGCGCAGCAGCGCTTCGGTGCAGGTCTGCAGCAGCTCCGGCTGCCAGATCGTCTGGGTTCCGAGATCAAGCGGATTCTTGGGAGGGAGGAATTCCGGCAAAATCGACGTGAGATAGGCTTGCGCGTCCGGCGACAGCGGGGGTACGGAAACGCCGATGTCTTCACAGAAATCGTGAGCGATGCCGCAGAACGCACCGGAAAAGGTAAGGATACCGAGGCCGCCTTTCGACGGTTTCGGAAAGCGGGCGAGAAGCTCGGTCACGTCCATGAGTTCGTCGAGCGTGTCGACAACGACGACGCCTGCATGTTCGACAAGCGTGCGCATGACTGCGTGATCGCCGGTAAGCGCACCGGTGTGTGAGCGCGCCGCCTCCTGCGCTTTGGCGCCGCGGCCGGGATGCATCATCACGATGGGTTTTCCACGCCGCAACGCTTCGCCAGCAATGCTGATGAACTCCTGCGGACGCCTGATGTCCTCGGCGTAGAGCGCGATGACCTGCGTCACCGGATCGTCGAGCAAATATTGGATAAAGTCCGGAAGACCGAGGCCAGCCTCGTTGCCGGTCGAAATCCAGCATGAGACCGGCACGCCGCGGGCGTGGAGACCACTCTGCAAATGGCTTCCCAGACCGCCGCTCTGCGCCACAATGGCGACGGCACCCTTGGTGCGATCCGGCAGGCGAGGCGTGGGCTGGGGTGAAAAGAAAACCGCAGCAAACCCATCCACGAAATTCATGAAGCCGAGACAATTCGGTCCGACGAGGGCAAGTCCGCCGGCGCGCGCTATTTCACCGATATGTTCTTGCTCGCCGATTCCATCACTGCCGGATTCGGCGAAACCAGACGCGAAGACGACTGCA
>Ga0335085_10003728_pt1 | contig 25965 bp, 20 predicted proteins | sample Lox_Sample_45_FD_206712 | JGI IMG/M metagenome (GOLD analysis project Ga0335085, IMG submission 206712) | Soil microbial communities from Loxahatchee National Wildlife Refuge, Florida, United States - Lox_Sample_4.5 | ecosystem: Environmental > Terrestrial > Soil > Wetlands | place: USA...
GAAGGCTACGTCCCCTTCAGCGGCTATCAGACTTGGTTTCGGGTGACCGGCGATCTGCGGGCCAAGAAGACGCCCGTGGTCATCCTGCATGGCGGGCCGGGCAGGCCCTGATCTCCGCCGTGCCGGTGCCCGATGTCGATCGCGCCGCCCGCACCCGCATCGTGCTGACCGGCGACGTGCCCAGCCCGATCAATCCGCCGGCCGGCTGTCGCTTCCACCCGCGCTGCCGTTTCGCGCAGGACCGCTGCCGGCGCGAGCGACCCGCCTTGCGCGACACCGCCCCCGGCCGCACCGTTGCCTGCCACTTTCCGCTGGCTTAGTAGACCTCCGCATAGCGCCGGCACTGCTCCGCCGGATCGAGCTCGCCGAGCAGCTTGATCTCGCCGCGCTTGTGGCGGAGGTAGGCGTCGAGCAATTGCTCGCCGAACCACTCCTTCGCGACCGCAGTCGCCTCCAGCCGGTCGAGGGCCTCGCCGAGCGAGTGCGGCAGCTCGCCGCCGACGCCGTCCTTCGGCAGCGGCAGCTGGCGGCGGATGCCGTCGGTGCCGGCCCAAAGAATTGCGCCCAGCGCCAGATAGGGGCTGGCTGCCGCGTCGCAGACGCGGAACTCGAAGTTGAACTGGTCGGCCGGTGCGGCGCCCGGACGCGGGAAGATCGGGCAGATGCGGATGGCGGCCTCGCGATCCTGCTGGACCAGGTTGGCGCGCGTCGGCGCCCAGCGGTTCGGCGTCAGGCGGATGTAGGAGATCAGGCTCGGCGCCGTCACCGCCGCGAGCGCGGGCAGATGATGCAGCAAGCCCGCGACGAACGACGCCGCGATGCGCGACAGGCCGAAGGGCGCCGCGGGATCATAGGTTGCGGCGCGGCCCTCGGCGTCGCGGAAGCTCATGTGGATGTGCACCCCGCTGCCGACGCCTTCCGGCCGCAGGATCGGCGTGAAGGTCACGCGTTGGCCGAAGCGCAGGGCGGTGGCGCGCGCCAGCTCGCGGATGACGATCGCGCGCTCGGCAGCCGTCCGGTCGAGGGCCGGCTCGCAGGTGATCTCGAACTGCCCCGGCGCGTATTCCGCCAGGATCGATTCCGTGCGGATGCCGGCCTGGCCGAGCGCATGAACGAGGGTGCCGGCGAAGGGGCGCTGGCGCCGGAAGGCATCGAAGGTATAGCCGTTGTGGAACTCGCCGACCGCCCCGAGGTGGACGAACTCCTGCTCGAAGGCGCAGCAGGCGCGCAGGCCGGCGGCCTCCTGCAGCGCCTGCACCGCGCGGGCGAGGAAGTTGCGCAGGCAGCAGCTCCAGGGCGTGCCATCGGTGTTCACGATATCGGCGAGCAGGAAGTGCTCGGGCGCCAGTCCGTCCCCGAAATCGGTCTTCACCTCCGTCTCCGGCGCCGGCCGCATGAGGATGTCGCCGAGGCCGGCGAACGGCGTGTCGAGGATCGGGCCGAAGGCCGTGATCATCACATTGGTCGGCGTCCAGCCGATGCCGCGCTTGATGTGCTCGGGGAGATGCGCGGTCGGCACCGCCTTGCCGCGCATCCGGCCGGAGATGTCGCTGATGCCGATAAGAGTGAGCGGTTCCTGGTTCATGCCGACCTCTCCCCTGGGCCGCTTTTGCTGCGGCTTCGAGGCGACTGTAGTCGGCGTGCACCGGTTTTTGTAGGGGCGACCGGCAGGTCGGCCGTCTATCCGCGAATCAGCCGCCGGCGGATCATGCCTCCGCGCGGGCGGCCTCCCGGTCGTCGCCCCTACGACACCTCATGGAAAGAGCGAAATGCGTCGGGGTTCAGGCGTGGCCGGCGTCGCCGGAGAGCATGCTGAAGTCGATGCCGATCTTGCCGATCGCGCGCTCCCATTTGTTGTCGAGGTCGGCGTCGAACACGAGCGCCTCGTCGGAGGAAACGGAGAGCCAGCCGTTGGCCTGGATCTCGGCGTCGAGCTGGCCCGGGCCCCAGCCGGCATAGCCGAGCGCCAGCAGGCTCTTCCGCGGCCCGCCGCCGGCGGCCATCTCCTTGAGAATGTCGAGGGTGGCCGTGAGCGCCACCTGCTCGTCGACGCGGAGCGAGCCCGATTGCAGATAGTCGGAGGAATGCAGCACGAAGCCGCGGCCCTGCTCGACCGGTCCGCCGAAGTGGATGCGGATCTCGTCGCTGCGCTTGTTCGGCCCGATGTTCAGCTGCTTCAGCAGATCGTCGAAGGTGATCGAACCGACGCGCCGGTTGACCACCAGCCCCATGGCGCCGTCGGCGCTGTGGGCGCACATGTAAATCACCGAGCGGGCGAAGCGGGGTCAGGTAGGGATTGGAGGTATCGTCGGCTTGTTTCGTCATGAATCTGAGCTAGGAAGTCCAGGGATCGAAGGCAAGGCAAGCTCACATCGTGCAACCGATTATACACCTTTTTGTGAGCCTATGGGGCGCGCATTTCGGCCGCCGGTAACATATAATAGCCGCAATGAGTCAACAGCTTGCTAAGGCCGCGCGGTGGCGCGGGGCAGGCGCCGCCGTGGCGGTCGTTCTGCTTGTGTCCGGTGCTGCGGCGGCCGCGGATCCGGGCGCGTCCGACTGGGTGCGGACTGACGACAGCGCGGTGCGTCTGATCTCCGCCACTGTCGCCGTCGGCACCGCGGATGCGCTGCGGGTGGGGCTCGAATTCACCCTGCAGCCGAACTGGAAGACCTATTGGCGCTCGCCCGGCGACGCCGGCTTCTCCGTCACCGTCGATTGGGCGGGGTCGCGCAATGTCGCGGCCGCCGAGATGGCCTGGCCGGCGCCGCACCGCTTCTCGCTCTTCGGTCTCGATACCTTCGGCTACAAGGACCAGGTGGTGTTTCCGATCACCGTGCGGCCCCAGACGCCGGGCGAGCCGGTCGTCCTGGACGCCAGGGTGAACTATCTCGCCTGCTCGGAAATCTGCGTGCCGCATGACGCTCAACTGCATCTGGAGCTGCCGGCCGGCTCGGCCGCGCCCACCGATCAGGCGCAGCTGATCAACCGCTTCGTCGCGCAGGTGCCGGGCGACGGCGCGCGCCTGGGCATGAGACTTGATCGTCTCGCCCTGGGCGGCACGGGGGAGCATCCGACGCTCGAAGTCGATGCCTTCTCCGAGGTGGCGCCATTCGAAAGCCCCGACGCGATCATCGAGGGACCAACCGGCTTCTACTTCTCGGCACCGAAGGTGGACATCACCAATGGTGGCAGGAGCGCCCGGTTCGAGATTCCTATCACCGTCGACAAGGGAGCGCCGCCGCTCCGAGATGCGGCGCTCACGCTGACGCTCGTCGATGGCGTGCGCGGACTCGAGCAGCAGTTCGTCGCGGGAGTCGGCGTCCGCGGCCCCGGCAGAGTCGAGAACATCCAGTTGCCGCCGGTCTCCTCGATATCTCTTCTTGTCACGATGCTGCTGGTTGCTCTGCTCGGGGGCCTGATCCTGAATGTCATGCCCTGCGTGCTGCCGGTGCTGTCGCTGAAGCTGCTCGGCCTCATCGGCCATGACGGCGAGGACCGGCGGCATGTGCGGCTTGGGTTCCTCGCCTCGGCGGCAGGCATCCTCGTCGCCTTCGCCGGCCTCGCCGCCGTGCTGGTGGTTCTGAAGGGCATGGGGAGTGCGGTCGGCTGGGGCATCCAGTTCCAACAGCCCTGGTTTCTCATCGCGATGATGCTGGTGCTGACGCTGTTCGCGGCGAACCTGTGGGGCTGGTTCGAGATTCCCGTGCCCGCCGTCGTCGGCCGCCTGGCAGGCGTCGGCAGTCACGCCACCTTGATGGGTCAGTTCGGCACCGGCGTCTTCGCAACGCTGTTGGCGACACCTTGCTCTGCGCCGTTCGTCGGCACGGCCGTCGCGTTCGCTCTGGCGCATGGCCCGACCGAGATCTTCGGCATCTTTCTCGCGCTCGGCCTCGGCTTCGCCGCGCCCTACCTGCTGGTGGCGGCGATGCCGGCCATCGCGCAGCTGCTGCCGCGCCCGGGACGCTGGATGCTGATCTTGCGCCGCGTCCTTGGCCTGCTCCTGGCAGGCACGGCCGTGTGGCTTCTGACAATCCTCGCCAGCTCGCTTGGCGCGATCGCGGTCTGGGTGATCGTCGGACTCCTGCTGGCCATGGCCGCCGCGCTATGGGCGGTCCATCGCCTCCCGGAAGCGCTGCGCCCGGCATCGCCCATCGCCGTTATCGTGCTTGCGCTGGCGGCCTTCGTTGTGCCGACCCAGATAGCGACGTCGCGCCCTGCGCCGGCAGCAAACGCACCGGCAGGGTTCTGGAGGCCGTTCGACGAGGCCGCCATCGGCCGGCTCGTTGTCCAAGGCAAGACCGTGTTCGTGGACGTGACCGCCGACTGGTGCGTCACCTGCATCGTCAACAAGCGGCTGGTCGTCGAATCGGGACGCGTCCAACGCATCCTCACCGACCCCGCCGTGGTGGCCATGCAGGCTGACTGGACGAAACCCAACGACAGCATCGCTCGCTTCCTCGCCGCCAACAACCGCTACGGCATTCCCTTCAACGCGGTTTACGGTCCCGGCGCTCCCAACGGCATCGTCCTGCCGGAGCTGTTGACCGAACGCGCGGTGCTCGATGCTCTCGCCAAGGCTGCCGGCGGCTGATCACTGCCGGCCTGGACAGAGCGGCAATCCGGACTATCTTAGGGCCACCGCCCCGCCGCTTCAGGCGCCGGGCGCTGCCGGTTTCCGCACTCAACGAATTTCGAAAGGGACTCCCCATGGCGATCAAGGTAGGCGACAAGATTCCCGCGGTGACGCTCAACACCAAGACGGCCGACGGCATTCAGAAGCTCACCACCGACCAGCTGTTCAAGGGCAAGACCGTCGTCCTGTTCGGTCTGCCGGGCGCGTTCACGCCGACCTGCTCGGCCAAGCACCTGCCGGGCTTCGTGCAGAATGCCAAGGCCATGAAGGCCAAGGGCGTGGACACCATCGCCTGCCTCTCCGTCAACGACGCCTTCGTCATGGATGCCTGGGGCAAGGACCAGAAGGTCGGCGACAGCGTGCTGATGCTGGCCGACGGCAATGGCGACTTCTCCAAGGCGGTTGGCCTCACCATGGACGGCACCGGCTACGGCATGGGCACGCGCGCCAGCCGCTACGCCATGGTGGTGAAGGACGGCGTGGTGAAGAACCTCAACGTCGAGGCCCCCGGCGCCTTCGAAGTCTCGAGCGCCGAAGCCATCATGAAGGTCCTGTAGACCGCCTGCTCCCGTGTAGAGGCGTGCGTCCGCGCGCCTCTATCACACCACGCCCACCAGCATCGCCGTCGCATCGTCGCGTGCCTTGAGGCGCGGGAAGGCGACGCACTCCGGGTCGGACTCTTCCAGGCGCCGCAGCTCCGCGCGGAGCGGAGCGAGGCCGCGCTCGAGCGCTGCCTGCACGAGTTCACCGGCCGTCAGCATGTGGTAGGTATCGACCAGCCGGTAGAAGCCGTCGGTGGCCAGGAGCAGATGCGTCGCATCCGGCGCCGGCCGCCGCGCCGTCTCGGCGAAGGCGAGGCAGGCCGCGTCGGCGGTCAGCACGCCATAGCCGCCGGGGCGGTTCTTCCAGAGCCGGTTCTCGCGGATCAGCGGCGTCAGCCGCGGCGCGAGCTCGCTCAGCCCGACCGCGCCGCCGGCCCGCATCGCCCGCAGTGCCTCGACCAGCCTGGCATCGAAGGGCGCCACGCTCGACTGGTCGAACGCCTCCACCGTTCCGTCCCGCCGCCGGAGCAACAGCTTGCAGTCGCCGAGCATGAGCAGCGCGATCTCGTCGCCGACGATCTGCGCCGCCAGGAGGCTGGCGGACGGCAATTCGATCGCGGTCTCGGCAAGCGGTGCGAGCGCCGCCGCGGTGCAGGCTTCGTGCAGTTTCGCCACGAGTCCCTGCAGCAGCGTCATGCCGTCGCCGTCGGCGCTGAGGCGCCCCAGGAGGCAATCGGCGGTCGCGGCGAACCACGCCGGATCGCTCGGTCCCGGAAACAGCCGCTGTGGACTCACGCCGGTGGCGCCGTCCAGAATCCATGCGGCGCGCCCTGACGCCGCGGCGCGATCTTCATTGACGGATCCTCCGGCCTCCGAGACCGAGTCGATCACTTCGAACTGCCAGGCCATTCGGTCCGCGCTCGCCGCATGCTTCGGTTCGGCGCCACCTTCGCGAAAGCCGGCGGCCAGGGCAAGCGCGCTCGCCGTCGCGTCAGCGATGCGACTGGGTGAGCGGCCGCCGGGCTGCGCTGAACAGACGGCCGTCGATGGCGGCCAGCCCGAGCGCGATCAGCGTCATGCCCAGGAGTTGCTGCAGCGCCAGCCCCTCCTGGAGGATGAAATGGCCGAGCAGCAGGGCGCTCACGGGAATCAGCAGCGTCACCAGCAGCAGGTTGGTGGCGCCGGCCGCGGCCAGGATGCGGAAGAAGAGCACATAGGCCAGGGCCGTGCTCAGCAGCGCCAGCCCGGCGATGGCGCCCAGCGCCACCGGCGTCGGCATCGCCAGGGTCCACGGCCGGTCGGCGATCAGCGCGATCGGCAGCATCATGACGGTCGTGGCCGTCACCTGTCCCGTGGCGGTAACCAGGGGCGGTTGGCCCCGGAACCGGCGGCCGAAGATGCCGGCAAATGCGTAGGAGACGGTGGCGGCGAGGACGGCGCATTCGGCCAGCACGTGGAGGCCGAGCCCCGACAACACCTCCATGCCGATCATGATGGTCACGCCGGCGAGCCCCAACGCCACGCCCAGCAGCCGGTTCCAGGTCAGCCGCTCGTCGGCCGTGAGCCAGTGCGCCAGCAGCGCCGTGAACAGCGGCGTCGCGCCGTTCAGGATCGCGGCGAGGCCGCTGGCGATCTGCGTCTGCGCCCAGATGATCAGGCTGAAGGGCACGAGATTGTTGAGCACGCCCATGACGAAGAAAGCGGCCCAGTTGCGCCGGTCGCCCGGTATGCGCTGGCCGAGCGCGCGCACCAGCAGGTTGAGCGCCACGGCGGCCAACCCCACGCGCCCCAGCACGATGGTAAAGGGCGGCAGCGCGGCCACCGCCAGCTTGGCGAAGAAGAAGGAGCCGCCCCATAGCACGGAAAGAGCCACCAGCAGGGCCCACTCGAGCGGACCCATCCTGAGCGCGCGGTCGGAACCCATGATCCCCTCGGCTTGACTGGACGGCTGCCACGCTGCATAGGCGAGCGAGCGCGTTCCATCCGCTTCTTGCGCCGTCGGTTTGCCGCCGGCACTCCATGGTCCCGTCACGCTTCACGGGAAGGCTGGTGTGGCCAGTCCGACGCTGCGGGATGGCGACGAAAGGACTCGATGGCCGAAGGCAGGCGCCGCGAGACGTCAGGAGCGCTGCGCCGCCAGCCCGTGCTGGCGCAGGAAGCGCTCCTGGTTCACGACCACGCGCTGCAGGGTGCCGATCATCAGGGCCTTGCGGCCGTGGTGCGCCTCGACGGCGAAATCGATGCGGCGGCCCTGCACGGCCGTGACCTTGGCGGTCGCCTTGACCGTGGCCCCGATCGGCGCCGCGGCCAGGTGCCGCACGTTGGCGGCCGAGCCCACGGAGATCTCGCCGGGCTCGCAGCAATCGTCGATCAGCTCGGCGGCGGCGGCCTCGAGGAACAGGATCAGGGCGGTGGTCGCGACCACGTCGACCTCGACCTTGCCGACGACGGCGCCGTCTTCCTCCGTCGTCTCGATGATACGGGAGATCTGCTTGCCGATCCGAGGGTGGCGCATGGACGAGGGCGCTCCGAGCCGCAGCCGCTAGAACTTCTCCACCCAGGGCCGCAGGTCCATCTCCAGCGTCCAGGCGTTGCGCGGCTGGCTGTGCAGCTGCCAATAGGCTTCGGCAATCGAATCGTCGTTGAGCATGGCGTCGGGGCCGCGCGTGCTGGCCGAGCGACCCTCCCGGTGCTCGGCCGCGATCTGGCCGTCGATGATGACGTGGGCGACGTGGATGCCCTTGGGCCCGAGCTCGCGCGCCATGCTCTGGGCGACCGCGCGCAGGCCGAACTTGCCGACCGCCAGATTGACGAAATTGGCGCCGCCGCGCAGCGAGGCCGTGGCACCGGTGAAGAGGATGCTGCCGCGGCCCTTCGGCAGCATGGCGCGTGCGGCCTCGCGCCCGACCAGGAAGCCGCCGAAGCAGCCAATGCGCCAGCAGCGCTCGAACTCCTCGGCGGTGGTGTCGACGACGGCCTTCGGCAGATATGCGCCGGCGTTGTAGACGACGACGGAGGGATCGCCGAAATCGCGCTTCACGGCGGCGAAGAGCTCGAGCACCGCCTTCTCGTCGCCGGCGTCGCAGCCATAGCCGCGCGCGCCGGCTTCCTTGGCGATCGCCGTCGCCCGCTCCCTGTCGCGCGTCGCCGCTGCCACCAGCATGCCCGCCTTCACGAAGCGGCGGCAGAGGGCGGCACCAAGGCCTGGCCCGGCGCCGATCACGATCGCTACTTCGTTTCCTGCCATCTGCTCCTCGCCCGCGAGATCGTTAAGCTGTTAATAGCCGGTCGACCGGGGCAGCCGTCAACAGCACCTTAAGCCAGGCTTTCGGAAATGCCATCTTTTGGCCGTCATGGTTACCGGCCCTGTTAACGTAAATACTTGTTAGACCACAAAAAAACCACACAGGCCAAATCGATTCAGGGGTCGCTTTAAGGGTTCGTTCATAGGTTCAGGGCATTCTCCTTGCCGGGACATTTCAGGAAGGAGACCCAATCAATGTTGAAGACCCTGAAGACTTTCGTGAAGGACGAGTCGGGCGCCACCGCGATCGAGTACGGCCTGATCGCCGCTCTCGTTGCCGTCGGCCTGATCGCCGCTCTGACGGCCCTCGGCGACTCGCTGTCGGCCATCTTCACGCACGTTTCGACCACGCTGGACACCGCGTCGTCCTAACGGCGAACGAAAGTCCTCCCGGGCGGGTCTTACCCGCCCGGGTTGACCGGAAAAGAGGGGCGTGCGGCCCGTGTCGCACGCCCTTCTTCTATTTGCGCCCAGCGCTCCACGCGTCGCTGGTGCCATCCGCGCATTCTTCACGCATTCTTAGCAACGACCCGATAGGGTGAGCCGCCCCGGCCGAAGTAGGCGGTTCGGTTCGGCGAGAGGAAGTCTGCATGTCGAGCGACGGTACCCGCGAGAGCACCGCGGCGACCATGGATCCGTCGGGCGCCATACTCCCGGCAATTGACCACTGGACGCATCGCGCTTGGCTCGAGCTCGGCCGCTCGCTGCGCGAGCACAGCCTGTTCATCGCCTTCGTAGCCGTCTACGTCGCCTTCGGCGCACTGCTGCCGCGCTGGCTTGGCGTCGCCGCGACTGGCGCCGACGATCTCTACGCTGGCTTCTTCCTCGCGCTCGTCGGGGTCTCTGCCGCTATCTTCATTATCTGCTACGCGATCCATCTCAAGCTTGCTCTCAAGCCAGCGAACTTCACGGCTGCCCTGCAGGAGGCAGTGTTCGGCCGCTTCCTGACATTGCGCCGGCTGTCCATCGTGCTTCCAGTGATACTGGTCCTGCCGTTCTTCGGCGCCACCTTCACCAATCTCAAGGTGCTGATCCCGGCGATCGCACCATTCAGCTGGGATGCCGACTTCTCCGAGTGGGATCGGCTGCTTCACGGCGGCCTTTATCCCTGGCAGATCCTGCAGCCCGTGCTGGGCTATCCCTACGTGACATCGCTGATCAACGCCGTCTATCACTTCTGGTTCTTCCTCGCCTACGCCGTCATCAGCTGGCAGATCGCCAGCACGGATCGGCCGCGACTGCGGATGCAGTATCTCCTCACCTTCGTTCTGGCGTGGGCGGTGATCGGCAACATCATGGCGATCGTCCTGTCGTCGGCCGGCCCGGTCTATTTCGGCCGCGTTACCGGACTACCCGATCCCTACGCCCCGCTCATGAGCTATCTGCAGCATGCGAACACCATCGCGCCGGTGCCCGCCTTGCGCGTGCAGGACATGCTGTGGAAGGTCTATCAATCGCATGGGATCGCCATCGGCAGCGGCATCTCCGCGATGCCAAGCCTGCACGTGGCGATCGCCGTAACGACCGCGCTGCTGGCGCGTCAGATCGATCGGCGTCTCGGCGTCGGGGCCATGATCTTCACAGCTTTCATTCTGATCGGCTCGGTTCATCTCGGCTGGCACTATGCGATCGACGGCTATGTGTCGATCGTCGCCACATTGCTCATCTGGTACGGCGTCGGCTGGCTGCTGAACCGCCGTGCCGTGACCCGGCTGCTGTGGGGCAATGAATCGGCCGTTCCGGCAGGCTGACGAACAGGGCGGGACGCGCCGTCACTCGATCATGGAAATCGCCGTGAAGTGTAGAGGAGCCCTTCGAAATGGCCGGCGGGGCCTGCAGGCAAGCGCCCGCGCGACCGCGCGCCGCCGGCGCCATGCGGGAGGCGAATCATCGCAACAGGATGGTTAACAACGCCCTAAGTCTGTGGCGGCGTCACTTGTTGAGGATCAGGCCGCCTCTGCTCGTCATCTTCAGGCGATAGCGATGATGCTCATGCTCGATGACGACCTCGCGCGCATCGCCGAACAAGTCAGCGCTGCGCACGTGGCGGACGGCGCTCGCATTGGCCGTCGGCCTGTCCTGTGGACGGTCGCTGCTGCCGTCTAGCGGCTCTTTGTCCTTTGGCGCTCCCGACATCACTTCGTCGCGTCTCCCCGATCGCACTGCCTCCGAACGCCGCGCGCTGCACAGTAATGCTCGCGCCTCTTCTATGCAACTGCAAATCAGTCGCATTCCACTCAAGGTAGTGGACCTGCCGATGCGAGAAGGCCGATCGGTGCCGCCGCCGCTTGCGTGCGGCGGGCTGCGGGGCGCGGGATCCCGTCGCCAAGCACCCTTCTGTGGGAAGGGAGAGGCCCCACTGGCCGCTTGTCCTACGGGCTGGGGCAGCTTATGAACTTCTGCTCCCGCACCGCACAAAAGCAGAGTTCCGCCAATCGCGATGACCGAATTGACGCTCGCCCACGGACTAGCCCTGACCGATCTTTACCAAGCGGACGGGCTGGCCCGCATCGATGGTCTGTTCCGCGAGCACTTGGCTGCCGCGGATGCCGGCCTTGCCGGCCGCCTGGACGCCGTGCGGGCGCAGCCGGCGACCCTCGACGCGAAAGGCGAGTCGGAGCTGCTGATCGCCCTGGCGCCCCACCTCGAGGATTTCATCGCCGGCTTGTTCCAGATCCGCGCCGAGGTCGGCGCCTTGGCGGCGCGCCACCACGAGCTGGCGCCGCTCTATGCCTGCAAACGGCTGTTCGTGCAGCGGCGCGCCCAGCGCGCCTACAAGCCGGACGAAGCCGCCGGCTTCGACGCTGCGGCCCTCGAGTCCGCCCTCGCGGCGCGCTTCGGCGAGGCGCTCACCGAGTTGGCCTTCGCCCGCCACGTCATGGCCTGGCTGGATGCCGAGGCGGCCAATGCCGAGGCGATCGATCTAGCCACGCGCTACGCGGCCTGGGCGCTGCTGACGGACGCCGGCCACGCCAAGCACGGCCGCGGCGTGCTGTTCAAGGCGCCACACAAGATCGACCCGGTCCATATGCTGCCGACCGAGACGATCGAGCGGCACGGGGTCGCCATGATCGAGCTGCCGGCGTCGCATCTGCGGCGGCGCGAAGGCTTCAGGCTCACCGACGCCGGGCACGATCTCGTCGGCGGCCTCGACCACGCCCACTACTGCATTTTCTGCCACAACCAGGGCAAAGACTCCTGCTCCCGCGGCCTGAAGGAGAAGGACGGCAGCTTCAAGAAGACTGTGTTCGGGGTCACCCTTGCGGGCTGTCCGCTCGAGGAGAAGATCTCGGAGATGCACACCCTCAAGACCGAGGGGGTGCCGGTCGGGGCGCTGGCCATGGCCGTGGTCGACAATCCGCTGGCCGCGCTTACCGGCCACCGCATCTGCAACGACTGCATGAAGGCCTGCATCTACCAGAAGCAGGAGCCGGTCGACATCCCGCAGGCCGAGACGCGGATTCTCAAGGACGTGCTGGCGCTGCCCTGGGGCTTCGAGATCTACGGCCTGCTGACGCGCTGGAACCCGCTCAACTTGAGCAATCCCATCGCCAAGCCGCCGAGCGGGCGCCGGGTGCTGGTGGCCGGCCTCGGGCCCGCCGGGATCGCGCTCTCCCACTACATGCTCAATCAGGGCCATACGGTGGTCGCCATCGACGGTCTCAAGATCGAGCCGCTGGCGGCGGAGCTGTCGGGCGTCGACGCGCGCGGGCAGCGCGTGCCGTTCCGGCCGATCCGCGACATCGCAGAGCTGCGCGATGACCTCGATGACCGCGTGATGGCCGGCTTCGGCGGCGTCGCCGAGTACGGCATCACCGTGCGCTGGGACAAGAACTTCCTGAAGATCATCCGCTTGCTGCTGGAGCGGCGTGCCAGCTTCACGATGTTCGGCGGCGTGCGCTTCGGCGGTACGCTCACGCTCGATCAGGCCTTTGCGATGGGCTTCGACCATGTGGCCTTGGCGCTCGGCGCCGGCAAGCCGACCATCCTCGATCTGCCCAACAACTTGGCGCCCGGCGTGCGCATGGCCTCGGACTTCCTGATGGCGCTGCAGCTCACCGGCGCGGCCAAGACCGACTCGATCGCCAATCTGCAGCTGCGGCTGCCAGCGGTCGTGATCGGCGGGGGCCTCACGGCCATCGATACCGCGACCGAGGCGATGGCCTACTATCCGCTGCAGGTCGAGAAATTCCTGACGCGCTACGAAGCGCTGGCGGCAGAGATGGGCGAGGCGGCGCTGCGCCGGCGCTGGACCGGGCCGGAGCTGACCATCGTCGACGAGTTCATCGGCCACGCGCGCGCCATCCGCGCCGAGCGCGCGGCCGCGGAGCGCGAGCGCCGGCCGGCGCGCGTGCGCGAGCTGGTCGACGGTTGGGGCGGCGTTACCATCGCCTATCGCCGCCGCCTCATCGATGCGCCGAGCTATACGCTCAACCACGAGGAAGTCGGCAAGGCGCTGGAGGAGGGCATCCGTTTCGCCGAGGGCCTGACGCCGACTGCCATCGACGTCGATGAGCTCGGCCGCTGCGCCGCCATCCGGCTGGCGCGCGCCGGCGCCAACGACGAGGTGACGCTGCCGGCCCGCGCCGTGCTGGTGGCGGCGGGCACGCGTCCCAACACCGTGCTGGCACGCGAATATGCCGAGCAGTTCGGCTTCGACGGGCAGTACTTCCAGGCTGTCGACGAGCATGGCCAGCCGGTGAAGCCGGAGAAGCTGGCCAAACCGAAGGCGGTGCAGGTGCTCCAGAGCCTGCGCGGCGACGGCCGCTCCGTCAGCTTCTTCGGCGATCTCCATCCCTCGTTCGCCGGCAACGTGGTGAAGGCGATGGCGAGCGCCAAGCAGGGCTGGCCGGTGGTGGCGCGGATGCTGAACCAGCTGCCGGCGCGGGCCGCGGCCAACGACAATGCGTTCCTTGCCGACTTGAATCGCCGTCTGCGCGCGCGCGTCCATACGGTGGCGCGGCTGACGCCGACTATCGTCGAAGTGGTGGTGGAGGCGCCGCAGGCGGCCGCGAACTTCCAGCCCGGCGAGTTCTACCGCCTGCAGAACTTCGAGACGCTGGCCCACCGCGTCGACGGCACGACCCTCGCCATGGAAGGCCTGGCGATGACCGGCGCCTGGGTGGATGTGGAGCGCGGACTGGTCTCGATCATCGCACTGGAGATGGGCGGCTCGTCGGACCTGTGCTCGCTGCTGAAGCCGGGCGATCCCGTGATCCTCATGGGGCCGACCGGCCATCCTACGGAGACGCCGGCCGGCGAGACGGTGCTGCTGGCCGGCGGCGGCCTCGGCAACGCCGTGCTGTTCTCGATCGGCCGCGCGCTGCGCGCCGCCGGCTCCAAGGTGCTTTACTTCGCGGGCTACAAGCGCGTGCAGGACCGCTACAAGGTGCCGGACATCGAGGCGGCGGCCGACGTGGTCGTGTGGGCCTGCGACGAGGCGCCCGGCTTCAAGCCGGGACGGCCGCAGGACCGCAGCCATGTCGGCAACATCATCGACACGATGGTCCACTATCAGCAGGGCCGGCTCGGCGAGAAGGCGATCGATCTCGGCGCGGTCGACCGGATCATCGCCATCGGCTCCGACGGCATGATGGCGGCCGTCGGCCGCGCCCGCCACGAGGTGCTGAAGCCGTACCTCAAGCCGAGCCACTGCGCCATCGGCAGCATCAACTCGCCGATGCAATGCATGATGAAGGAGATCTGTGCCCAGTGCCTGCAGGCGCACGTCGATCCGCAGACCGGCGAGCGCACGGTGGTGTTCTCCTGCTTCAACCAGGACCAGCCGCTCGACCAGGTCGATTTCCGCGTGCTGCGCGAGCGCCTGAGCCAGAATGCCGTGCAGGAGAAGCTGACGGCGGCCTGGATCGATCGCTGCCTGAAGCGGCTGCGCTACCGCGCCGCGGCGGAGTAAGGCGTCCGGCCGTCGCGGGGCGGGAGCAGCCGTTCCGGCGGGAATGCGATCGTGACGGTGGTGCCAGTGCCGAAGTCGCTCACGAGCGAGAACCTCGCGCCATGCGCTTCGACCAGACGCTTGGTCAACGGCAGGCCGAGGCCGGTGCCGGCATGGCGGCGGCTGAGCGCGCTGTCGATCTGGCCGAAGGGTGACAACGCCTTGGCGATGTCTTCCTTGGCGATGCCGATGCCGGTGTCCGTCACCTCGATCTCGAGATCCTCGCCGGCCATCCGCGCACGCACCCGCACCTCGCCGTCCGGCGGCGTGAACTTGATGCCGTTGGTCAGGAGGTTGAGCAGCGCCTGGCGCAGCTTCCGTTCGTCGCCGCGCAGATGCGGAAGGCTCTCGGCCACCTCGGTGATGATATGGACGCCGGCCTGCTGGGCGCGCGGCGACAGCATGGCCGCGCAGTCGGCTACGAGCGCCGCCGCCTCCACTGGCTCGTCGACCAGCTCGATCCGCCCCGCTTCGGCTTTGGACAGATCAAGGATGTCGTTGATCAGCGACAGCAGATGGGCGCCGCTGCAGCGGATGTCGTCGACATATTCGCGATAGCGGTTGTTGGCGATCGGCCCAAAGGTCTCGCGCAGCACGATCTCCGAGAAGCCGATGATGGCGTTGAGCGGCGTGCGCAGCTCGTGGCTCATGACGGCCAGGAAGTCCGACTTGGTGCGGCTGGCGCTTTCGGCCTGCTCCTTGGCCTGGCTGAGGGCGGCCTCGAACGCCTTGCGCTCGGTGATGTCGAAAATGATGCCGTCGAGATAGGCCGGCCGTCCCTCGGCATCGAACACCGGCTGGCTGTATTCGCGCACCCAGCGCACCTCGCCGTTGCGGTGCAGGATGCGGTAGTCCATCTCGAACGGCCGGCGCTGTGCCAATGCCTCGGCGACCGTCTTCTCGATCATCTCGCCGTCGTCGGGATGGGTGACGCTGGCATAGGTGCGCACGCGCTTGTCGATGAAGTCGGATGCGGGATAGCCCGTCAGGGTCTCGCTGTAGTCGCTCACATAGAGGTCGGTCCAGTCGGCATCGATGAGGCAGCGGTAGACGATGCCGGGGATGTTGGCGACCAGGCTCCGGAAACGGCTCTCGCTGGTTGCCAGCTCTGCCGCGGCGGCCGCCAGCTCCGCCTCGAATTTCTTGCGCTCGGTGATGTCGAAGACCACGCCGTCGAGGAAGAGCGGCTGGCCATCCTCGCCGAAAACCGCCTGGCCCTTGTCCTGCAGCCAGCGGATGGAGCCATCCCGGTGGACGATGCGGTAGTCGATGACGTAGGGCTGCCGCGCCGCCATCGCCGCCGCAGTCGCCCCGTTGACCATCGCCCGGTCGTCGGGATGGATGACGTCCTGGCATCTGATCGGCCCGGCCAGGAGTTCCTTGGCAGTGTAGCCGCAGATGTCTCCGATCTGCTCGCCGAGGAACAGCTCGCGGCCGTCGGAGCCGCCCGAGGTGCGATAGACGGCTCCCGGTATGTGCGCGGCGACCGACTGATACTTGCTCTCGCTGTCACGCAGTTCTTCGCGGGCGGCGGCAAGCGCATCGTCGACCTGCCGCTGCGCCGTCACGTCGGCGGCGGTGCCGCGATAGCCGAGGAAGTCACCGGCCGCATCGAAGAAGGGTTTGCCGCTGCTGCGGAAGTAGTGGAAGGAGCCGTCGCCCATCCGCTTGCGGAACAGGAAATCGCGGAACGGCCGACGCCTTTCCAGATCGTCGCGGTGTCGTGCCCAGGCCTCCGCATTCCAGGTCAGGTCCGACGTCTCCCAGCGCGTCTTGCCGAGGATGCCGTGCAGATCGATGCCGTAGCGCGCCCAAGCGCCGGCGGTGAAGAACGTGAAGCGATGGTCCGGCCCCGTCTCCCACAGCCAGTCGGACGAGGCGTCGGCCATGTCGGACAGCCGCTCCTGCGCGTGGCTTGCGATGGCAGCGGCCTGCTCGCGCTGCGCGATGGCGTGGCGCGCTGCCGACCTGGCGAACAGCACGAGCAGCAGGCACGCTACCAACGCCAGCAGTATGACCGCATCGCCATTGTCCGGAGCTGCGAGCAGCTCCGCGCTCTCGATCGCAACGGCGACCAGCCAGAGCGCCAGCGCGCCCAGGACGAGGACCCGGCGGAACAGCGCGTTCTGGAGGAGGCGCCGCTCGCATCCCGCCGCCGGCGGCGATGCCGCGTCGGACGCAATGGCAGGCGGTCCCTTCGTCTGGCGGTCAGGTGCGGGCATGACGGCGTGAAGCGGGTTGCACGCAGTTTCGCCACGCGCCAGGCGGGACGGCATCGTGGTCTCTTGAGCCGGAACTATGCCGGCAAACCCTTGAAGAAACAGTTAGAACCACCGGCGTGCGGTGCTAGGGAACGGCCGCCGTGCGCGGCGCCAAGCGCTCGGCTAGGCGTGCGGCGGGGAAGTCGATGGTCACGACCGTACCGACCGCCACCTCGCTGCTGATCTCGAAGCTGGCGTCGTGCGCCTCGACCAGCCGCTTGGTGAGAGGCAGCCCGAGACCGGTGCCGGGATGGCGGCGGTTGTGTGGGCTGTCGATCTGCCCGAACGGCGAGAGTGCCTTCGGTATGTCCGCGCTCGACATGCCGATGCCCGTATCCTCGACTGTCAGCCGCAGGCTGTCGCCGGCGAGCCGGGCGCGCAGGACGACGCGCCCGCCGGGCGGCGTGAATTTGATCGCATTTGTGGCAAGGTTGAGCAGCACTTGGCGTATCTTGCGCTCGTCGGCGCGCAGGTGCGGCAGGTCGCGGGCGATATCCGTGACGAGCTCGACGCCGCCTTGCTGTGCACGCAGGGCCACCAGGGCGACGCTGCCGCTGATGAGCTGCTCGACGCCGATGAGGCTCTCCTGCAGGTCGAGCTGCCCCGACTCGGCCTTCGACAGGTCGAGGATGTCGTTGATCAGATCGAGCAGGTGCGTGCCGCTGCTTCTGATGTCGCGCAGATAGTCGCGGTAGCGCTCGCTGCCCAGCGGCCCGAACATTTCCTGGATGACCATGTCAGAGAAGCCGATGATCGCGTTCAGAGGCGTGCGCAGCTCGTGGCTCATCATGGCCAGGAACTCCGACTTCGCGCGATTGGCGCCCTCGGCGTGGTCCTTGGTGCGCAGAAGCTCGACCTCCGCCGCCTTGCGCTCGGTGATGTCGAAGATCACGCCGTCGAGGAACATCGGCTGGCCGTCGTCGCCGAGGATGCCGCGGCCGCGCTCCTGGACCCAGCGCAGGCTGCCGTCCTTGCGGCGGATGCGGTATTCGACGATGAAGGGATCGCCGCGCCGCGCCGCGCCGAGGGCGATCGGGTCGCAGACCGCCCGATCCTCGGGATCGATCAGGTCGGCGTAGCGGGTCGTCCCGCCTTCGCTCAGCTCGGCGACCGTGTAGCCGGAGATCTCCGCCATCGCCTCGCTCATGAACACGGAGGTCCAGTTGTCGTCGAGCTTGCAGCGGTAGACGGCGCCGGGAATGCTGCCGGTCAGCGCGCGGAGCTGCCGCTCGCTTGCGCGCACGCCCTCGAGGGCGTCGGCGAGCGCGGCCTCCGCCTGCTTGCGCTCGGTGATGTCGAAGAGACAGCCGTCGATGTGGAGGAAGCGGTCGTCTTCGTCATACACGGCGCGGCCGCGGTCCTGGACCCAGCGGAGCGCGCCGTCGCGCCGGATGATGCGATACTCGACTTCGAAGGGCGTGCGCGTTGCCACTGCCGCCGCGATCGCCCGATCGATGGCGGCGCGGTCGGCGGGGTCGACCATGCTGGCAAAACTGGCCCGCTTGGCGAGGAACACTTCCGCCGGATAGCCGCACACGGCCTCGACGGCGCCGCTCAGGAAGGTCGGCGTCCATTCCCTGTCGTTGAGGCAGCGATAGACCGTACCCGGGAGGTTCGACAGTAGCGCGCGGAACTCGGCCTCGCGCCGGCGCAACTCGGCATGGCTTGCCGCCAGCGCCGCCTCCGAGTGCTTGCGCTCGGTGATGTCGAAGATGACGCCGTCGATGTAGAGCGGGCGTCCGGCAGCGTCGTAGACCGGCTGCGTTCGCTCCGACGCCCATCGCACCGAGCCATCCTTGTGCAGCACCCGGTATTCCAGGCAGTAGGAGCGGCGGTTCGCGACGGCGTCGCGGGTGACGCGCTCGCACAGCGCGCGGTCCTCGGGGTGGATGACGCTGGCGCAGCTGCGGATCCTGTTGCCGACGAAGTCGCTGGCGGGGTAGCCGGTCAATTGCTCGATGCTGTCGCTGATGAACAGCTCGGTCCAGTCGTCGTCGATCAGGCTGCGGAAGACGACGCCCGGGATGTTCGAGGCCAGCGCCTTGAACTGAGCGTCCTTGTCGCGTTGTTCGGCGATCGCCGCGGCCAGCGCCTGCTCGGCCGCCACCTGCGCCGTCACGTCCGACCCGGCGCCGCGATAGCCGAGAAACGCTCCGTTCGGGTCGAAGAACGGCCGGCCGGAAATGCGGCAGTAGCAGAGGCGGCCTTCGGCGTCCCGCCAGGGATAGACAAAGTCGCGAAACGGCCTGCGATTGGCGAGGTCGTCGGCATGCTTCACCCAGATCTCGGGCGCCAGCGACGAGTCCACGATCTCCAGGCGGGTCCTGCCGATGAAGGCCGGGACGGTCTCCGGCGATACGCGCGCCACGTTGCCGGCGAAATGTGTGAACCGCAGGTCCGGCCCCATCTCCCAAAGCCAGTCGGAGGAGGCGCCTGCCATGTCTTGCAGCTGCGACTCCGTCGCCCCCAACTCGGCCAGCGCCGCCTCGTACTGCCGTTGCCGGCGGCGCAGGACCAGCAGGATGGGCGGCAGGACCAGCAGCATCACGGCGCCCTTGACGGCTTCGATCGGCGCGCCGGACGTGAGGCCGTCGACGATCTCCGCGCAGCCGATGACGAGCCAAGCGCACAGGGAGAGCCCGACGAGGAGCCCGGTTCGGCCAAACTCGACGGAGCGGGGACGGCGGCCCGGCGCGGGGGGCAGCGTATGGGCCGCGGGCGTGCCAGCCGAGCGGCCGCATGCGGCCAGGTGTTCCGGTGGGGACTGGGTCAAGGCGGGACTCTATTCGCTTCTGCGTAAGGACCCCGCCGTGCGGCATGCGTCGCCCTTCTTCGCAATATTGGTGAGTATCCCCGCCAGTTCCTAAATCATGGTTAATAAACCGTGCATTCGATCCGCAAACTCCTACAATCCGTTCAGTGTGCGACGTGCTACTGTCGCATTCGCGAGATCGGCCGTCGCGGCAGGCGCAGCGACGCATCCGTTGCGCCAATACAAATCGAGCGCTCCGGTCGCGGTTTGGGTGGCTCGCGTCAAGCGCTTGTTCTAGAAGCAATAATTCTGGTCTGCACCGAATGCCCGCCCCCGCTTCCACCCTGCTGATCGCCTGCGGCGCCCTGGCGCGCGAAATGCTGGCCCTCGTCGAGGCGCACGGCTGGCGCAACATGGCAATCACCTGTCTGCCGGCCCACTACCACAACACGCCGCAGAAGATCCCGGAGGCCGTGCGCGCGAAGATCCGCGACAACCGCGGCCGTTACGACCGTATCCTCGTGGCATATGGCGATTGCGGCACTGGCGGCCTGCTCGATCGCGTGCTGGAGGAGGAGGGGGTGGAGCGCATCGCCGGCCCGCACTGCTATCAGTTCTACGCCGGCACGGCCGATTTCACGGCGCTGATGGAGGCCGAACCCGGCTCGCTCTTCCTGACGGACTATCTCGCCCGCCACTTCGACCGCATCATCGTCGAGGGCCTCGGCCTCGATCGCCATCCGGAGCTGCGCGACGACTACTTCGGCAACTACACGCGAGTGGTCTACCTCGCGCAGACCAGGGACCACGAGCTCGAGCGCCTGGCCGAGGCGGCCGCCCGCCGCCTGAACCTGGCCTACGAATATCGCTTCACCGGCTACGGCGAGATGGAGAGCTTCCTGGCCGCGGCGGGAGATGCAGCCTGATGGCGCAGCTCACGATCGTCTATTGGCGCGACATCCCGGCCCAGGTCATCGTCAAGGCCGGGCGGCAGAGCGCCAAGCGTCAGCTGACCGAGCGCTTCGAGAAGGCGATCGATCGCGCCGCCATGCGCGCCAACCTGCGCGACACCGACTCCTACCTCGCGGAGTGGCGCCGGGCCGCTCCCGTCGAGTGCGGCGCGGATCTGGAAGCCGAGGCCGCCGCGGCGGCCGAGCGGCTCGAAATGGAGTATCCGGACGACCGCTTGAGTCGCCTTGTCGCTGCCGGCGGCGTCGACGAGAAGGACGCATGAGCGTCGTCGGCATGCATCGCTCGGCCGGCCGCCTGGAGGCGGCCCTGCGCGCCGGTCATTTCGTGATGACCGCGGAGACATCGCCGCCCGATGCCGGCACGGCGGCGCCCGTGCTGGAGCGAGCCGGCTGCCTCAAGGGCCTGGCCGATGCAGTGAACGTCACCGACGGCGCCGGCGCGCGCGCCCACATGTCGGCCCTGGCGGCGGCCGCGATCCTGGCGCAGCACGGCATCGAACCGGTGCTGCAGTTCACGGTGCGCGACCGCAACCGCATGGCGCTGCAGAGCGATCTTCTGGGCGCCGCCGCGCTCGGCGTGCCGAACATCCTCTGCCTCCATGGCGACGACGTGAAGAAGGGCGATCAGCCCGAGACCAAGCCGGTCTACGATATCGACAGCCGCGAGCTCATGCGCACGGCGCGCCGGCTGCGCGACGAAGGCGCGCTGCCGTCGGGCCGCGCGGTCTATCCGCGCCCCGGCCTGTTCATCGGCGCCGCCGACATGCCGATCGATCCCAAGCCCGGCTGGCGGCCCGACGGGCTGCTCGCCAAGATCGAGTCCGGCGCCGATTTCGTGCAGACCCAATACGCCTTCGACCTGCCGCTGTTTCGCCGCTACCTGGCGGCGCTCGCCGACAATGGCATTCCCGACCGGCTCTTCATCATCGTCGGCATCGGGCCGCTGGCCTCGGCCAAGTCGGCGCGCTGGATGAACGAGCACCTGTTCGGCGTGCATGTGCCGGAGACGTTGATCGCACGGCTAGAGGGCGCACAGGATCAGCGCGCCGAGGGCCGCCGCATCTGCGTCGAGCTGCTGCAGGAGCTGGCGGAGATCAAGGGCGTCGCCGGCGCGCACCTGATGGCGCCTCGGCAGGAGCAGGCCTGCGCCGAGGCGATCGCCGAGTCCGGATTGCTCGGGCGGCGCAGGGCGGCATGAACGGGTGGTCTGTAGGGGCGGCCCCATGCAGCCGCCCGCGGCCGAGGGGCGACCACATGGGGTCGCCCCTACAATCGGGTGCGGGTTGAAGTCGAATGTACGCCGTCCGTCTCTGGTCGATCCGTCATGCGCGCCTCATGGAGGGCATCTACAGACTGTTCGAGCCGACGCTGGTCACGCTCGGCCCAATTCTGTCGCGTATCGGCTACGCCCGCCTGGAAAGGCCTGTTGCTGCAATCGAGAGGCGGGTGAAGGGCTTCCTGTTCGACTGCCAGATGTGCGGCCAGTGCGCGCTGTCCTCGACCGGTATGTCCTGCCCGATGAACTGCCCGAAGAACCTGCGCAACGGACCCTGCGGCGGTGTGCGCGCCGACGGCCATTGCGAGGTGAAGCCGGAGATGAAATGCGTCTGGGTCGCGGCCTGGGAAGGCGCGCAGCGCATGCGCGCCGGCATGGTCATCGTCGACGGCCAGAAGCCGGTCGATCACAGCCTGAAGGGCACGTCCTCCTGGCTGCGCGTGGTGCGCGAGAAGACGGCGCCGCCGAAGGCGGCGCAATCGGCCAAGGCGGCGCAGCCGGGATGAGCGAGCGCCTCGTCGATCCCGGCGATCCGCTGCCGCGGTTGCCCGGCCATTCGTCGGACGGCCGGCTCGAGCGCGTGCTGCGCTCTGGCCGCTTCGCCGTGACGGCCGAGCTCAATCCCCCGGATTCCGCCGACGCGCGCGAGGTCTACGAGCGCGCGCTCGTCCTCGCGGAAGTGTGCGACGCCATCAATGCCGTCGACGCCTCCGGCGCCAACACGCATATGTCGAGCGTCGGCATCTGCAGCCTGCTGACGCGCGCCGGCTATGCCGTGGTCATGCAGATCGCCTGCCGCGACCGCAATCGCATCGCCATCCAGGGCGACGTGCTGGGCGCTGCGGCCATGGGCGTCGCGAACATCCTCTGCCTTACCGGCGACGGCGTGCAGTGCGGCGACCAGCCCGGTGCCAAGCCGGTGTTCGATCTCGACAGCACGACTCTGCTGGAGACGATCCGGACGATGCGCGACAAGGGCCAGTTCCTCTCCGGACGCAAGATCACCCATCCGCCGCGCGTGTTCCTGGGTGCCGCCGCCAACCCGTTCGCGCCGCCCTACGACTACCGGCCGCTTCATATCGCCAAGAAGATCGCGGCCGGCGCCCAATTCATCCAGACCCAGTATTGCTTCGATGTGCCGCTGCTGCGCCAGTTCATGGCGAAGGTGCGCGATCAGGGCCTGCACGAAAAGGCCTTCATCCTGGTCGGCGTCGGGCCGCTGGCATCGGCCAAGACGGCGCGCTGGATGCGGGCCCACGTGCCGGGCGTGCATATCCCGGACGACATCGTGAAGCGCATCGAAGGCGCCAAGCAGCAGAAGCAGGAAGGCAAGAAGCTGTGCATCGAGCTCATCCAGCAGATCCGTGAGGTGGAAGGCGTGGCCGGCGTGCATGTCATGGCCTACCGGCAGGAAGAATATGTCTCGGAGATCATCACGGACTCAGGCATCTTTAAGAACCGGCAGCCGCGGCGGCCGGCGAAGGAGAAAATGGCATCATGACTGATACCGTCGTCAGCTCGGCGACCAAGGAAGTGGTCATCGGCTTCGAGCGCCCGTTCGTCCTGATCGGCGAGCGCATCAACCCGACCGGGCGCAAGCTGCTGGCGGCCGAGATGGCGGCCGGCGACTACAGCCGCGTGCGCTCTGACGCCATCGCCCAGGTCGAGGCCGGCGCCCACATGCTCGACGTCAACGCCGGCATCCCCCTTGCCGACGAGCCGCGCATCCTCGCCGAGGCCATCCAACTCGTGCAGTCGCTCACGGACGTGCCGCTTTCCATCGACTCCTCGATCGTGGCCGCGCTCGAGGCCGGCCTTGCCGTCTACAAGGGCAAGCCGCTGCTGAACTCGGTGACGGGCGAGGAGGAGCGGCTCGAATCCGTACTGCCGCTGGTGAAGAAGTACGGCGCCGCCGTCGTCGCCATCTCCAACGACGAGACCGGCATCTCCGAGGATCCCGACGTGCGCTTCGAGGTGGCGAAGAAGATCGTCCACCGCGCCCGCGATCACGGCATTCCCTATTCGGACATCGTCGTCGATCCGCTGGTGATGCCGATCGGCGCGCTCGGCAATGCCGGACGCCAAGTGTTTCATATCGTCCGGCGACTGCGCGAGGAGCTCAAGGTCAACAGCACCTGCGGCGCCTCCAACTTCAGCTTCGGCCTGCCGAACCGGAACGGCCTCAACGCGTCATTTCTTGCCATGCTGATCGGCGCCGGCATGACCTCGGCCATCACCAATCCGCTGCACACGGAGATGCTCACGGCGATCATGGGCGCCGACGTCGCCATGGGGCATGACGAGCACTGCGCGCGCTGGATCCAGAAGTTCCGCGAGCCGCCCGCCGCCGGCGAAGAGGGCGGGGCCCGCCGTGGCCGCGAGGGCCGCCGCCGCCGTGGCGGCGGCGAGGCCGGCGCTGCGCCCGCTGGAGACGTTGGCGCGGCCTAGCGATTCGACCGATGCCGAGTCGCTGCATGCACCCTCACCCCAGCCCTCTCCCGCTTCGCGGCAGAGGCGACACCATCGGAGCGTTCCCACTCGCTGGCCCCCTCTACCGCGAAGCGGGAGAGCGTGGGGGTGAGGGTGCGTCGTCCGCTCAGGAGCAATCGTGGTGAGCCCCGCCGGCTCCCATACCGACGCCCTCGTCGTGTTCATGCCGTCCGGTAAGCGCGGGCGGTTTCCGCTGGGCACGCCGGTCCTGAAGGCGGCGCGCAGCCTCGGCGTCGACATCGACTCCGTGTGCGGCGGACGCGGCATCTGCGGGCGCTGCCAGGTCGAGGTCAGCGAGGGCGAGTTCGCCAAGCTCGGCGTCACCTCGAAGGTCGCGAATCTCTCCTCCTTCGGCGTGGTCGAGCAGCGCTATGCCGATCGCCGCGGCCTGAAGGACGGCCGGCGCCTCAGCTGCTCCACGCTGCTGCAGGGCGACGTCGTCATCGACGTGCCGCCCGACAGCCAGGTCCACAAGCAGGTCGTGCGCAAGCGCGCGGAGATGCGGGCCATCGAGCTCGATCCGGTCGTGCGCCTGCACTATGTCGAGGTGATCGAGCCCAACATGCACGATCCCTCCGGCGATCTGCAGCGGTTGATGCAGGCGCTCGAAGCGCAATGGGGGCTGACCGGTCTCGATTGCGACCTGCGGGTCATCCAGCACCTGCAGAAGGCGCTGCGCCAGGGCAACTGGACGGTGACTGTCGCCGTCCATCACGGCAAGCAGATCACTGCCGTCTGGCCGGGCTTTCACGACAAGGCCTACGGCCTCGCAGTCGACGTCGGCTCCACCACCATCGCCGGCCATCTCTGCGATCTCTCGAGCGGCGACGTCGTGGCCTCCGCCGGCATCATGAACCCGCAGATCCGCTTCGGCGAAGACCTGATGAGCCGGGTCTCCTATGTGATGATGAATCCGGGCGGCGACGTCGACATGACCCGCGCAGTGCGCGAGGCCATCAACGGCCTCGCCACCAGCGTCGCCAGCGAGGCCCGCATCGACGTCAAGAACATCTTGGAGGCCACGTTCGTCGGCAACCCGATCATGCATCACCTGCTGCTCGGCATCGATCCGACGGAGCTGGGCGGCGCGCCCTTCGCGCTGGCCAGCGATTCCAGCCTCACCTTCTGGGCCTCCGAGATCGATCTGCGCATCCATCCGAACGCGCGCATCTACGTGCTGCCGTGCATCGCCGGACATGTGGGCGCCGACACCGCCGGCGTGATCCTGTCGGAGGCGCCGCACGAGAGCAACGAGATGACCCTGATCGTCGATGTCGGCACCAACGCCGAGATCGTGCTCGGCAACCGCCATCGCCTGCTGGCGGCCTCCTCGCCCACCGGCCCGGCCTTCGAGGGGGCGCAGATCTCCTGCGGCCAGCGCGCCGCGCCCGGCGCCATCGAGCGCGTGCGCATCGATCCGCAGACGCTGGAGCCGCGCTTCCGCGTCATCGGCAGCGACAAGTGGTCCGACGAGCCGGGCTTTGCCGAGGCCACGAGGCAGATCGGCGTTACCGGCGTGTGCGGCTCCGGCATCATCGAGGCGCTGGCCGAGATGTATCTCGCCGGCATCATCAACCAGGACGGCGTGATCGACGGCGCCATGGCGGCTCGCTCGCCCCGCATCCAGCCGGAGGGCCGCACCTTCTCCTACCTCCTGCATGACGGAGAGCCCGTCCTGCGCGTCACGCAGAACGACGTGCGCGCCATCCAGCTGGCCAAGGCCGCCCTCTATGCCGGCGCCCGCCTGCTGATGGACCGCATGGGCGTCGAGCAGGTCGAC
>Ga0335085_10003729_pt1 | contig 25942 bp, 20 predicted proteins | sample Lox_Sample_45_FD_206712 | JGI IMG/M metagenome (GOLD analysis project Ga0335085, IMG submission 206712) | Soil microbial communities from Loxahatchee National Wildlife Refuge, Florida, United States - Lox_Sample_4.5 | ecosystem: Environmental > Terrestrial > Soil > Wetlands | place: USA...
GAACAGCAGCAGCACAACCAGCAGGCCCTGGAGCGCCAACGATTCGAGCGTGGGATAAATGCCGAGGAAGGGCGCCCGCGGCGCCCATTCGAGCACAGTCATCGGAACGACTCCCGCTTCCTGCAGGTCCGCGATCCCCTTCCCCGCGAAGACGAACGCCATGTAGTAGAGCATTGTGCTCGTCACGGCGAAGAACGGGCGCATCGGGATGCGCACACCGAATCGGTTGATGGCGATGTACACGACCACGAGAGCCAGTGAGGCCGCCAGCACTCCGGCGAGGACGGCGGTCGTTCCACCGCTCCCGGTTGAGCCGCCCGCGGACGTGAGCAACGCCTTATAGAAGAGGATCGTCTCGAATCCTTCTCGATAGACCGCAAGGAACGCAACCGAGGCCAGGGCGAAGCTCGACCCTCTCGACAACGCGTCGGTCATTCGGCCTTTGACGAACGCGTTCCACTTGGCCGCCTCGATTTTCGAGAACAACCAGTAGCTCACGTAGAACAGCACGCCGGTGGCGATGAGCATCGTCACGCCCTCGAGCGCCTCGCGTTGGCCGGGCGTGATCTCGAACAGCATCTCCACGACGACCGCGGTGGCGAGACTCGCGGCCACGGCGGCCCACGCCCCCTTCGCGACGTCGCGCCGGCGTTCCGTGGCACCCGCTTTCGCGAGAAAGGCCATCAGCGCGCCAATGATCAGGATGGCCTCGAACCCTTCGCGGAGCAGCAGAAAGAAGGACTCGGTGAAGAGATTGGCCGTGGAATTGCGGTCGGATACGATGCGTTCCGCGCGCTCGAGCCCCGAGAAGAGCCGCGCACGGATCGATGCGAGATCCTCGGGAGAGGCGGTCGCGGCCCGCTCTCGCAACGCCGCGAACGCATCCTCGAGATCGCCCGTCAACGCCGCGTTATGCGCCCGCACATCCGTTTCGACCTGCTCGAACGTCATGTACGCGTCGAAAGCGATTTTGCTCGAGCGCAGGGTGACGGCGGAATCGATCTGCCGGCGTACCGCCGAGAAGACGCTTGCCTGGGGCGACGACGACGCGTTCGCCCGTTCCATGAGCGGCAACGTGCGCAGGAAGGCCACGACGTCCTGGGTCGCCGACGTGTCGAGCTGGCGCGCAAACCCCGGCATGGGGGTGCCGGGCCGGCCAGTGCGGATCAGATCTTCCAGCGCCCGGTCCGAGAACCGCGCTTGAATCGCGAGATCGGCGAGAGCGGGCGGACGGACCGAAAGCGTGGCCGCGAGAGGCCCATCCCCCTGACCGGCGCTCCCGTGGCATCCCGCGCACTGCGCCGCATAGAGCCCTTCGCCCTCGAGCACGCGTTGCTGCCCGGCCCGGAACGTCATGATGTAGGCCGTGAGCGCCCAGCGATCTTCCGCGGAGAGCGCCTCGGCATACTCGGGCATCCCGGTGCCGGCCACCCCAATCGCGATCTTGCGATACATGTCCTGGGGCGAAACATCGTGCAGCTCGGCTTCATCGCCCAAGTCTGCCGCCGGCGGGCCTGTCAGATGCCTCCCTTTCGGACCATCGCCCCTGCCTGCAGCACCGTGACACTGAATGCACTGCTCGGTGTAAACGGCCACCGCGCGGGCTCGCGATGGGAGGCGGGAAGGAAATGACTCGAGCGGGCCACCGGCGAGTGCTGCAATCCGTTGCACAAGCGTATTGGCGCGAATCGACACGGACTCGGGCGGAGCCGTCCGCTCCAGCATGCCGCGCAGATTGCGCAGTCCGCTGTCGGCCGCCGCCCGGGCGGCGACCGGAAGGCCGGGGACGTCGAGCATGGCTTCGTCGAGGAACTGCTTGGACTCGTCGATTTCCTGGGGAGCGATGACCGTACCGCGAGGCGACACACCCCCCGCGTACTCCTTGGCCGCCAGCGCAGCCGCCGCCGTCACCCGCCGTGCTACCACGAGCGAATCTCCCTGCGCCGCGAGATTCGCTGCCCAGGATGTGGTCAAGATGAAGGAGAATAACAGCTTACCGAAGATCGTCAGGCATCCGAAACGGGGCGCAGTAAAGTAGAGCAGATTTGTCGGGAATTCAAGGATCTAATCCGTATCCGCCCCGACGAGCAGGGCCACGGCGACTGCGGCAACATGAGTATGAGATAATGAGAGGAGAATCCGTTTGACCCCGAGGTCGGCGGCCCGCTTCGCCGCCGTGCCGATGAGGAGGATATCGGGTTTTCCGTCGGGATTTCGGGTAACCTCGATTTCCTTCCAGCCAATGCCAAGCGCCGAATCGGTGGTACCGCTCGACACGCCCTGCAGAGCCTTGAAGACCGCTTCTTTCGCCGCCAGCCGGACGGCGACATGGGTAGCCGGGTCGGGACGGCTTTCGCAATACTCGCGCTCGGCGGGAGTCAGCAGGCGCTCGAATACCCGCGCCCCCTTGTCCGCGATGATCGCATCGACGCGCGACACCTCGACCAGATCGATCCCGATTCCGAGCGTGTTCACTCAGAACCCGAGCCAGCCGGCGAGCCAGAGCGGAGCCGCGACATAGCCGCCTAACACGAGGCCGAGCCACACCAGCGCGAGGGCCACGGGTGTGGCGATGACGAACACCGGCCAGAGGCTCGGGCGCCAGTGCTCGATCGCCGATAACTCAGGCGCCCAGCGCTCACGCTCACGGGTCAGCTCGTCCTCGAGCGCAAGCCACGCTGCCTCGAGCCGGCGCGCCGCCGTGCGCAACGACTCCTGCCACTCGGCATGAACATCTTTGTCGAGAACGCTCGCGTCGCGCACGCGGTGGGTAGCCTCATCGAGCGCATCGAGCGCGCTGACGAACCGCTCCGCCCCGCTGCCCAGGCGCGCCGCGATCGCGCGCTGCTCGCCCTGGGACAACAAGCGCCGGCGCAACTCGCGGCGCGGCATGCGCACGCTCTGCGCCCGGCGCATCATCATGTCCTCGAGGGTCTGCGCCGCGCGTTCCGCGACTTTCCGGACGGCCCGCTCCCAGGCGGAGAGCCAGGATCTGCGGCTCAACACCTCGAGCGCACGCGCGCGATCGTCATGCTCAGCCGCCTGGCGCCCTTCGCCGCCCTGCTCCATGACGCGAGTGGCCAACTCCTCGCGGATATCGTCGACCGGAATCCATAACGGCTCGAGACGCCGGGGAACGATCAGTCTACCCAGCGCCGACCCCAGCTCCGGGACTCGGAGCGGCATGAGAATCTTCACGGGTGCGCCCATGCCGCGGATCGACTACGAGGGTGGGAGCAATGCGTTCAGCACCGCTCTCGTGTCGGCAAGCGAGCTGAAGACGTACGTTGCTCCGGCCGCGCGAAGGGCTTCGACGTCGTAGTATCCCGTCGCCACGCCGACCGAGCGGGCCCCGATCTCGGCCCCACAGGTAACGTCGGAGGGTGTGTCGCCGACGATCACCACATCAGGACCATGAAACCGGTGTCCGGTGAGGCGCGTCGCTCGCTCTGCCGCGATCGCGGGCAAGTCGGCGCGCCGCCTCGAGTCCGAGCCGAAGGCACCGACGGCAAAACGCTCCGGGTCGAGACCCGCGGATCGGAGCTTGAGCCGGGCCCCCGAGGCGAGATTGCCCGTCAGGAGACCGACCAGCGCTCCCCGGCTACGTTCGTGAGGTTCAAGCGCCTCGAGCAAATCGCTGATGCCGGGCAGCAAACGGGTCGAGCCCGGCGCGCGGGCCAGCTCTTCTTCGAGAATCTCGACGTATCGCGTGCACACGGCGGCGACGCGCGCGGCATTCTGCGCGTCGGGGTGGCCCGCGAGCGCGAGCAGATCACCGACGATCTGCGGATCGGTCTTGCCATCGAGACGATAGGTATCGAGGGGGCCGCAGGTTCCCGCCTCGAGCACGAGCGCGCGGCCCACCGCCCTCCGGCCGGCGCCGTCGGTCCACAGCAACGTGCCATCGATGTCGAACAAGACGAGTCTCATACCGAGAAAATAGCCTGACCTTCGTCGCGCATGCGGCGCACCGTGCCCAACCTGTCCCGCAGCCGCCGCATTCGCGGCTCCTCGCCGAATAGATTTTCGGAACCGACGCCGCCGATTGCGGCGGCGGCATGCACGATCCGCCCGGCGCCGGACCACAAAGCCACGTGGCGCACGCGGCGATCTTGCACGAAACACAGGACGTCGCCGGCTTCATACCCCGTGCCGTCGGGGGAGAGCGACACCTCGCGGCCCGCCACCGCTTGAAGATCGCCGTCTCGCGGAAGGGCTCGCCCACGCGCGGCGTAGGTCGCCTGGACGAGCCCCGCCGCATCGATGCCCCAGTCGCTGCGCCCGCCCGGCAGGAACGGAGTCCCGGAGAACCACCGCAGCGCCCATTCGGGCGCGGCGATGAATCCCGCTTCAGCCCGCCATTCCGCTTCGCGCCGCACCGCCCCGAGGATGATCGACCACAACCGGCCGTCGGCGGTCTCGACCGTATCGTCACGGCGCAGCACGACCCGCGCACTGATCGGCAGCCGCAGCCGTGTGTCGCCGTTGCGCAGCTCGGCACCGGCCGCGCGCGCGTTGGCCCGTCGCGTCCAGTCGTCCGTCCATTCGACTGGACCGGTCGCGACATAGCCCTCATGAGTCCAGGCATGGTATCCGTCGCGCACGCGAACGCGCAGCCATTCACCCCGACGCTCGAGCACGTCGAGCGGCTCCCCGTGAATGGCGTCGCTTACCCGTGGAGCGGTGAATGCGGGCGATGCGACGAGTGGCGCGAGCGCCGCCGTAACGACGCCTGCGGGCTCGGCCTCGAGCGTTTGATCGGGAAGCAGCCGCAACTCGAACCCCAGTCCTGCTTCGGCACCGAGCCGCTGCAATGCGGCCGCCGCCTCCCGGCTGGTCGTGACCCCCTGGAGCACGCCCGCACCGCCGTCCCGCCGCGCCAGCACGACCTCGTACACGCCGAGCCGCAGGTCGGGCACCCAGCGCCTTTGAATGTCGGAAAGCGTGCGTTCGAGGCGCTTTAGCACGCGTCCTGCTTGCTCGCCATGAGACGGGTTACTACGTTAGCGCCCATGCCGGCCTCGTCTCGTCCCCCTCTTTCCGCGTCCAAGGCGGATCCCCAGGCGGAGCCGACCACCATTCTCGTCGTAGATGACGAGGAGGGGATTCGGCAGGCGCTCGACCGGTTCCTGAGCCGGCTGGGATACCGCGTGCTACAGGCCGCCAACGCCGCCGAAGCGCTCGAACAACAGGCGCAGCACGCGCCGCAGGCAATGCTCTCCGATATTCGCATGCCGAGCATGACCGGCGTCGAGCTCGTGCCCAAGGCCCTGGCCCACGACCCCGACGTGGCAATCATCATGTTGACCGCCATCGACGAGCCGCGTACGGCCATCGAGTGCCTCAAGCTCGGTGCGTATGATTACCTCATCAAACCCGTTGATCTGGACGAGCTCGAGCTGTCGCTCCAGGGAGCGCTGCGACAGCGGCAGCTCGAAATCGAGCGGCGCGAGCTCGAGCAGTGGCTCGCGCGCGAGGTGGCGGTGCGGACGCGTGATCTCGAGGAGCAGACCGGCGCGATCGCCAGGATCGCGCTCGATGCCCTTGCCGCCACAAAGAATTGGTCGGGTGAAGACGACTCGATTGCCCGGCTGGCGCAGGCGGTCGGCACCCCGCTCGACGACATCCTGGCGCAGGTGCGCGAGCGCCGCGGTTAAGCTTTCGCCGCTTTGGCTTCGCAGGCCTTGCAGCGGGTGACGCCCCGGAACGAACAAATCAAGCACAGGAAGGTCCCGCAGTCGGCACAGGGATAGCCTTCCGAGGCCCGCTCCTCGTTGCCGCAGTAACGGCACACCATCGCGTCGTGTTCTTTCAGCTCCGGCTTCTGCATAAATGGCGCCTCGGATTTCCTTGACCTGATCCTAATTTTACGATCCTGCACGAGAAGTACAAATGTGGCGTCCCACGCAATCCGGACGCCTTACAGATTGAGACCGTATGTCTTGATCTTGTTGATCAGCGTCGCGCGCGAGATGGCGAGCTCCTGCGCCGCCCGTGTACGGTTGCCGCCATGCACGCGCAGCGTCCGCTCGATGTGGTGCCGCTCGACCTCGTCGAGGGTCTGCGGGATATGGCGGTGGTCCAGGGTCCCCCCGCCCTTGCGCAGATCGGCGGGCAGGTGCTCGGTGCCAATCGTGGTCGCGCCCTGCGCCAGGATCATCGCGCGCTCCAGCACGTTGCGCATTTCGCGCACGTTTCCGGGCCACGGTGCCGAGACCAGCCGATCCAGCGCTTCCGCGGAGCACGTGCCGGGGGAGTCCGGAAGCTCCACGCGTAGCGCGGCGATCAGCCGGGTAATGAGCGACAGCCGGTCTTCGCGCGCGCGCTCCCGCAGCGCTGGTAACGCGAGCGGCAGCACGTTCAAGCGAAAGTACAGATCCTCTCGAAACCGTCCCGCCATCACCGCGGCCTTCAGATCGCGCTTCGTGGCCGCGATGACCCGAACGTCGACGGTGATTCCATCCGCGCCGCCCACGCGCGGGAACGTTCGCGTTTCCAGTACCCTGAGCAGCTTCGGTTGCAATTCGAGCGGCAGCTCGCCGATCTCGTCCAGGAGAATGGACCCGCCGTGCGCCAGCTCGAACAACCCGCGCCGGCGCCCCTCGGCTTCAGGAAACGCGCCTGGTTCGTGGCCGAATAGCTCGGAATCGACCAGCCTGGGCGAGCTCCCGCCGAAGCTCACTTCGACGAACGGAGCGCCGGCGGCGCCGCGACGACTCAATTGATGAATGAGCCGCCCAACCCATCCCTTCCCGCTGCCGCTCTCCCCTGTCAGCAGCACGGTGCTGCGCTCGCTCGCCGCGAGCAGCTCGACCTGACGGGCCAGCTCCCGCATCCGGGGCGATACACCCATCGCCTCGAGCCCCGCGCCACCGGCTCCGCCGCCGCCCGCCGCGGGGAGTATCCGTTCCCTGGCACGGAGCATCTCGTTCTGTCGCCATAACCGGACCTTCTCCGCCACGCGCGCCGTAGCTGCCGCGAGATGCGACAGATCGATCGGTTTGGTGAGAAAGTTCTCGGCGCCGAGCTGCATGGCCCGCACCGCCGTCGCGATATCCCCCTCGCCGGTGAGCAGAATGACGGACGCGCCGTTGCGGCGGAGCCGCTCGAGCACGTCGAGTCCGCTCATGTCGGGAAGGTGCAGATCGAGGATCACGACGTCCGGATGCTCCTGTTCGAACGCCTGAATGCCATCAGCTCCGGACGGTTCGCGGCGCACCTCGTATCCCTGGCGCACGAAGTATTCTCCCAGCGTGCGCAGGATGCCGGAGTCATCGTCGATCAGGAGCAGCGTCTCAGGCACGAGCCGGACTCGGCTGCAGGACGCGCGCGGGATCGACCAGCACGGACAACGCGCCGGGCACGAGGCGCGCCTCGAACGGCGTCACCCCCGAGACATCGCCGTCGAGCTGCACCGGCCTGCCCTTGCCGTCGACGGTCTCGACATGGACATGGCGTCCCCGCGCGAACCAGAGACGCCGCCCCGCCCGCGAGGACGACCGCAACAGCTCGAGAAACGCGAGCAGGCTCTGAATCGTGCCCTGTGCGTCGAGTGTCATGACGTCGAGCCACCCGTCATTCGGCGCGATCGCATGATGCAGGCGCAGGAAGGGGGGCAGCAGCTCGCCGCAATTGACGATCAGCACCATGGCCGCGGGGCGCTCGTGCACCGTCCCGTCGACCGTGACCCGGTGGACGGCGCTCTCGACCGCGGGCAGCGCCAGCAGCGCGCGCGAGATGTATGCACCCATCTTCCACCGCCGCTTCGCGACGCCGGGTGTGGCCGCCATGAGCAGCGCATCGAATCCCGTTCCGCTGCACACCGCGAAGTACTCCAGCACCCCATTCCGCTCCACCGCGCCGAGATCGATCGGCATGGGACGGCCACGCAGCAAGAGGCGCGCGGCTGCGATCGGGTCCCGCGGCAAACGCAGGTTCCCCGCCAGGAGATTGCCGGTGCCGCCAGGCACGATCCCGAGCGGGATCTCCGTCCCCACGATTCCCGCGGCCACCTGCATGGCCGTACCATCTCCACCATACGAGACGAGCACGTCCACGCCTTCGTCCCTCGCCAGGCGCGCGATGCGACGGGCATCGCCCGGAGCGGTGGTTGCCTGCACGTCGCATGTCCAGCCGCCGGAACGCAGAGTATCGAGGATGCCGCGCACCGCACGCGCATCGGTGCGCGCCGCTGCTGGATTCGTGATCAGGAGCGCGCGCGTCATCTAATAGCGCCGCTCCCAGATCAGGTCGAAGCCCACCTGGTGCGGCACCGTAGTGGCCTGCGGATCGATCAGCGGGTCGGCGCTGCACGTCCGCACCGGCTCGAAGCTCGCCTGGGTCCGAAACTCGGGACTGATGCGGTATTGCAGGCTGAATCCCAGCGTGTTGTTGAGAGCGACGGGCCGCCCCTGGCAGAAGCCGGCAGTCGCCACGACGAACGTCTTGTCGCCAACCTGGCGTCCCACGGCGAGCTGCACGCCGGATAGCAGGTCGGTCGCACTGCCAGGGCTGATTTCGACGTAATCGAGCGGCACCCCGAGATCCGAGATCAGGCTGCGCTCGAGCTCGCCGGAGAGGGTCGACGCCGCCGTCTGTACCACCGCCTGATAATTGGTCAATCCGCCCTGCCCACCACCCAGATCCAGACTCGACCGCCCGAACAAGAGGTACGAAATCACTTCGGTCTCGGCCATGTTCTGATTTTCCGCCTCGAGCGACACCCTCGGCACGAGCAGCGTCCCGGTGATGTGCGCCACGACGTTGATGTCCTCCGGACTCCGCTGCGCGGGCGTGGGAACGGGGTGCACGACGTGCGTGGCCTGGATGTCGAGCTGCGCGTCCAGATCCGGCGTGCCGTAATATTTCACCGTCCCCTGCCGCACGACGAACTCCTTCGTCACCGGGCCGACCTTGAGGCGGTACGTGCCGCGTGGCGCCTGGAGCGTCCCGAGCAGCAGGTAATTCTTTCCCTGCTTCGACAGCTTGACCGACCCCGTGAGCTGGATGTTGGCTTCGCTCGAGCGTAGCCAGACATCGCTCCCCATGTTGAGGTTGAGCGTCGGGATCTGCAGCTCATCGAGGAAGACGTTCTGGAATTCGGGCCCGAGGCCCTGCTGCTCGATGATCGAGGTGATGGTCGTGTCGCCGAACTCCCGCAGGTCGATGATGCGTTTCTCGATGAGGTCCGCGAAATACAGCACGCCGGACGTGACGGTCGCGTCTCCGGTGAGCGTGGCGCCGAAAACCGGTCCGTTCAGCGCGAGCTTCCCGCTCGCGGTGACCGTCAGATTCCCCTTCAAGTCGAGCGCCCGGAATTGATCCCCCGTGATCCGGAGCGCGAGGATGGGATGCGTGAGCTCCTCGAGCCGGACGTACCCGGCGACGTCCATCCGTCCCTTTTCGCTGTGCGCCTCGAGTGAGCGCACCTTGATGGTGTCGCCGGTAAGCGCGAACTGTCCTGCCACGCCCTGATATCGGACGTTGAGCGCCGGAATGTTTGCGGCACCTCCGGCAATCACGAGCTGGCCCTCGAGGCTCGGGTTCTGCCACGTTCCGGCGAGGCCCAGATCCGCGGAGAAGACGCCCTGCAGTCCGCTCACGACCGTCGTCAGGGCGCCGAGCGCCGCCAGATCCACGCTGTCGGCGCGGGTGCGGACGGACAGGCTGTCAGGCAGCTCGCGGTTCTCGACCGACCTGAGCGACAGGTCCAGGGGCAGACGCGCGTTGATGCGCAGGATCTCCGCGCCCGAGCGCCAGAGGTGGAGTGCCGCATCCAGGTGGTCGTCCCGGTATCCGAACGTGCCGTCGAGGTAGGGAATCCCGAACTCGCCCACCGTGGCCTTCGACAGCGCCAGTGACCCCTGATAGATCGGGGACGTCCGGGTACCGGTCAGCCCGACGGTCGCGTTGATCGAGCCGCTGACACCGGCCGTGTCCCTTCCCGCGAGCGCGTAGACGCCCGCAAGCGGGAATTGTTTGACATCGACGTGGGCGCGCGCTTCGCCCACAGTCGGGAGATCGGCACTCAGGTCGATCTGCCCGGAGTCCGAGATGCTCTTGAGTGTGACGGCGCCGAGGGTCACGGTGGAATCGGAGATTCGCGCCTCGACCGGCTGCCGCAGGACCCACACCCCCCCGGGGAGCAGCACGGCGAGCGAGTCCAGCATCACGTCGGACGCCGGAGGATCACCCGGGAGCGGCGCCCCGCGCGAGAACCGACCGCCCGCAAGGAACTCCGAAACATCTCCCAGCCGCGAACGCGCGAACCAATGCAGGGAATCGGCTGTGCCGATCACGGTCGCCGCGGCCGCCCCGAACGCGCGCTTGCCGTATTGCAGCGAATCGAGCAACGTCCCGACCTCAACGACGGGGTTCGGGCCGGGCTCGAATCGTCCGTGCAGCCGGCCCGAGGTCACGTCCCAGTCGCGCCAGTGCAGCCCCTGCACGGCGGCCCGCCCCGCGAGCGCGAGTGAATCGAGCGCGCCCTCGAGCGCAACCTGGAGGTGCGCCGTACCCCGCAGCGCGCGGCTCTGCTTCGCCGTCCCGGTATCGCGTCCCGCGAGCGTCGTCAGGAGCGAGTCCAGGGCATTCAGACTGTCCGCATCGATCGTCAACGCCAGCGTGCCGGTTTCGGGACGGCGCCACCCCAGGGTGCCCGAGCCGCTGGCCTGGATATCCTGCTCGGCAAGGCGCAGGGAATCGAGATAGATCCGGCCGTCGGACATCCGGAACGCCACGGCACCGCTGTCGAGCTCCGTCCCCGCGACCATGGACGGGGAGAGCACCGCCTTGATCACGCCGAGCGGCGGTTCCGTGTCGTTCTGGGCAAATTGGCCGGACACGGCGACGCTGAGCCGCGATTCCGGTGCGCGGCCAATCCAGCGCGCCAGATTGAGACGCCGCGTCTCGACCGAGAGATCACGCGCCGCGGTGCGGTTGTCGAGCAGCGTGAGGAGACCGTCGAGGCGCACCGCCCCGCCGCCCCGCCGTGACTCGAGATCGAGATGGGTATCGAGCTCTCCCAGGGTTCCTGAAAGCTTGATCGCCCCTGCCACATCACCACGCAGCGGAAGTCCCGGGAAACTCGCGCGCAGCGTCTCGAATGAGAGCGAGTCGGTGTGCACGTCGGCGTACACGGAGGCGGTGTCGCCGCGCGTGTCGAGGCCCATGTCGCCCGAGACGGTGCTGGCCTTGCGATCGCCGTCCCGGTGGGTGAGGGTGCCCGAGAACCGCGTGTTGTGCAGCGTTCCCGTAAGCGTTCCCCGCGCGGCCACGTGCCCGCGGAGCGTCATCGAGGGCAGGAGGCGGTGCACCGTGGCGAGGCTCGTCTCGAGACTGTCGAGGGTGAACGGCCGGAACCCCATCCCCTCCGGGTCGAGCAGGTCAATCTCCCCCCGGCCGAGAATGCGAGAACGGGCTCCGGAGACGAGCGAGTCACGGAACAGGATGTCGAGATCCGTGGCAAGCTGTTTCATGGTCCCGTCGACGCTGGCCTTGCCGTCCACGCGCCCGTAGAACGGCAGCGCCGGGACGATCTGGCGCGCAAAATCGAGGTCGAAATCGGCGGCGGTGAGCTCACCATCCCGAATCGCCACGAGGCCTGAGTCGGCTGCCGTGATGGCGGTCAGACGACCGGTTGCTGCGCCGCCACCGTAGCGCACATCGAGGGGGTACATCCGCGCCTCGAGCAGGCGGCCGCCATGGGAGCGCAGCCGAATATTGCCCCGCAACACCGTCGCAGGCGGAAACCTGAGTCCCAGAAACGGCACATCGCCGAGTGTGGCGGAATCCGCGCGAACCGCGAGGTTGTAGAGCAGCGTATCATGAGGCCAGCGCACGGCGCCGTGCCCCGCCAGCGCGGAATGCGGCAACGCGAGGCGCCGCAGGTCCACGCGCAACGAGTCGCCAATAACGGTCAACCCTCCGGAGACATCCCGTAGCTCGACTTCGGGATCGCTACTCACCACCGCCAGCCGGTCAATCTCGACATGAATCCCGGGCTCCTGGGGCGACGAGATCCGCAGGAGGGGAATGATCGCCGAGACGTGGTCGAAGCGGTGGACGCGGTGAACGCCCTCGGTCTCGAGCGGGTCGATTTCATCGCCCGGCTGCCACGGGCCGTGTTGCTGCAGTCGGAGGTTGACGGTGCCGTCGTCGATCCGCACGTTGCGAAACAGAATGAGCGTCGCGGGCCCCTGCGGCCCGGTCGACGGGCGTCCCAGGCGTAGCAGGTCTTCGACGTTCAGCCTCCCATTCTGGTGCTGGACGATGTTGAACACCGGGCGATCGAGGCTCATGTCGAGCAGCACGACCCGGCCCGCCAGAAAATCGAACGGGTTGTAGGTCGCATCCACTTTCTTGAAGGCCCCGACGAGCGTCGTGTCGGCGTCGAACACCTTCACATCGTGCAGCGTGACGCCGGTGAGCAGCGGACCCGAGATCTCGGCGATCTCGATGGTGCCCTCCACCGCCCCTTTCAACGCCTTGGAAGCGGCGTGCGCCAGGAGGTCGCGGCCCGCCGCCGTTCCCACGAATGCGCTGAACGAGCCGAGGAACGAGGCGAGCAGGCCGGCGATGAGCCACAGGGCAGCGGCAAGCGAGCGCCGAATCATCAGAACGCCTGTCCTACGGCGAACTGCACGATGACGCGGCTCCAGAACGACGCCGGCCGCGCCGGGGCGTGAATCACCGGCGTCCCGTCGGGATTGAACAGCTGCCGGAGATAGCGCTGCACGTCATTCTGGAGGTACACCACACCCGGCTCGGCCGCGTACCCGTTGTATGCGGCGTCGACACGTACGGGCCCGAGCGGGGTCGCGATCCGCACGCCCAGCCCCGGCGTGATGCGGACTCCCGAGACATTCCCCTCCTGGCCGCGTTCCCACACCTGACCGATGTCCGTGAACAGCGCCACCTTCAGGCGATCCGGAAACAACGGAGTCGCAAACCGCAACTCGCTATTGAAAACGAAGATCGTATTGCCGCCCGTGGGCGAAGCCACGAACTGCGTGTCTCGCGTCGTGGCCACGAGCGTGCTGTCGACGACGTAGACGCGAGGTCCAAGCTCGTTTCGCGCGTACCCGCGGACGGAATTCGGTCCGCCGCCGTAGAAGCGCTGGTCGGGAGGAACGTACTGCACACCCTGTCCGGTCAGGCTCTGAAACGCCTCGGGGACGATGGTCCCTGCCTGAATGCGCAGCGCCAGCGTGTTGCGGCGCCCGATCGGGAAATAGCGTGAGGTAGTCAATTCTCCGCGGTTGAATTCATACGGCTGTTCGGAGCCGACCGCCGGTGATGCGTGCATCAGGGCCAGAGTGACCACGCTCCCCTTGGTGGGGTCGAGCAGCGAGTTGATTCGGCTCCGCGCTCCGGAAACGGTGATCGCCGCGAACCGCCGGTCGCTCGCGAGCAGGTTCACGTCCGCCTGGGAACAGATCAGAAACACGGTGCAGAACACCACCTGATCGGCCGTGGTGTGGCCGTAGGACAGCGTGTATCCGATCGTCGTGGGAATGTCGCGGCGGGCGTTGATCACGAACGCCGGGTTCACGCCGATATCCTGCCGCGTGTACGTCTTGTACTCCGAACGCCGCTCGGCGAACAGGCTCAAGCGGGCGATATTGCGCGGCGAAAAAAAGGTGAGCTGCCGCAGCGTCAGCGCGAGATTGTAATTGACGGTGTCGGATGTCGGATCGCCCTCGAGCAGCCGGCAGACGTTCTTGGTGAAGCCCATGTCGACCGGGCTCCCTACCCCGATCTTCGACACGTTCCCCGTGACGTCCAGCGCTCGCGCGCCGCCCAGCAGATTGTACGCGGTCCACCCTGCCTGCAATCGAAAGCAGTCGATCGTCCCGTAGCCGACACCGGTGATCACGCGATGGCCCGCGCCCTCCGCCACACGCACTACGACCTGCGCGAGCGAATCGGATGGAGCGGCGGGCGGCAGCGAGTCGACAAGCAGCACCTGCACCGAGCGGAACAACCCCATGTCATACAGGTCCCGCTGGCTCTGATAGAGACGGTTCTGTTGATACAGGTCGCCGTCGTGTACCGACAGCATGTGGCGAACGGTGCTCGTGTCGACGGTGGCCAGCCCCTCAATGGGCACCTGCCCCACGTGCATGCGGCGGCCCGGCACCACTTCGAGCGTTGCGGCGGCTGTGAGCGCGGCGTCGTCTTCGTCGAAGTTTCGCAGCACCGTGGCGTAGGGGTAGCCCACGTTCCGCAGCAGGGCGGTGATGGTATCGGCGGAGGTCTGAAACAGCAGGCGGTTGAACGGCTGGCCGACCTGGAGCGGCAGCTGCTTCTTGAGGTCGCGCTCGTTGACGATCGAATCGAGGCCGATGATCTGCAGCCGCACCAGACGCACCGGCTCGCCTTCGTGAACCAGGAACGTGAGGTAAACGTCTCGTGGGGTCCGGACGACGTTCGTGTCGATCACCGCATTGACGTACCCGCTCTGGTGATAGAGCAGGAGCAACCGGAGCACGTCGCGCCGGAATTCCATTTCGCTGAAATAGCGTTTCTCGCCGAGGCCGAGCCAGCGGAGATACCACTTACTCGCGAACGCGCTGGAATTGGACGTGGCGATCACCGTGCTCAAGGTGTAATCGTCGATCGCCCGATTGCCCTGGAACTTGAGCGTGCGGACGACCCGCTGCTCCTGCTGTTGCCCGGAAAGCGGAGCCGCCGCGAGCAGCGCGGCCAGCAGAGCCAAGGACGTCGAACGCAATGTTGGAAAGTGGATGGTCGACCCGCAAAGGTATGTTCGCGGCAGCGGGGAATACTGTCAAGGTTTTAAACACCACCGGCCGCCGTTAGCGGGAATGCGGTCGGAAGCGGTAACGCTACCGCCCATACCGCTTATTACCGTTCATGACCGCCTAATCTTCTGTTTGCCCAAACAACGCCATGTTACTCGAATGGCCCGGGGCGACCTTTGCCTGAGGATTGATGAAGTGGACGGCGTGGTTCACGGCGATGCTCGCTTCGGCGACGCCGGTCGCGATCAGCTTGAGCTTGCCCGGATAACTCGTGATGTCGCCCGCCGCGAACACGCCGGGAAGGTTCGTCGCCATCGTGGACGCGACCTTGATGTCCCCCTTGTCCAGCTCGAGGCCCCACTCGGCGATGGCGCCCAGGGACGACAGGAATCCGAGCTGCGGAATGACCGCGTCCACCATCAGACGCTGTTCTTCCTTCGTCTTGTTGTTGGAGATCGTGACTTCCTCGACCGATGACTCCCCATGGATGCTTTTGAGCTCCCAGAACGTGCGCAGCTCCATCTTCCCGGCGGCACAGAGCGCCTCGACCTGATGGACGGTGGCCTGGTGCGCGCGGAATCCGTCACGGCGGTGAATCATGATGATGGACCGCGCGATCCCCTGAAGGTTCACGGCCCAGTCGAACGCCGAGTCCCCCCCGCCCACCAGCAGCACGCGCTTGTCGGCGAAGACCTTGGGATCGAGCACGCGATCGAATACGCCGTGGCCGTACCAGCGGTCGACGTCCTTGAGCGGCAACTTGCGGGGGGTAAACGCCCCGATCCCACCGGCGATGATGATCGTGCGGGACGGATATTCTTCGGCGTCGGTGATGACGACGAAATGCGGCCGGCCGTTCGCGGACTCGCGGCGCAGACCGATCACCTTCTGCCCGAGGTGCACCGGCGCATTGAACTGCAGCGCCTGTTCGGCCATCCCTTTCACCAGATCCTTGGCGAGGACCTTGGGGAAGCCGGCGACATCGAAGATGTATTTCTCCGGGTAGAGCGCCGTGAGCTGGCCGCCGAGCTGATCGAGATTGTCGATGAGACGGCAGGATGCCCCGCGCATGCCGGCGTAGAACGCGCCGAACAGGCCGGTCGGACCGGCACCGATGATCGTGATATCCTTGAGTTCTTGCATTCGGGCAACGGTAATGACGGCCACTGGGTTTCGAGCAAGCGGCTCGACTCGCGCGCCTGTGGCGGTGTCCATAGCTTCCCCGGCGCGGTGAAAATCTACACGAAGACCGGCGATGCCGGTGAGACGGCGCTGTTCGGCGGCGGGCGCGTGCCGAAGGACGATCTACGCGTCGTCGCCTACGGCGACATCGACGAGCTGAACGCCGCCTGCGGATTGGCGCGCGCCCTGCCGCCCGAGGAGTTCGGGCGCGGCTTACTCGAGCGGATCCAGCGTGAGCTGTTCACCATCGGGGCCGAGCTGGCGAGCCCCGATCGCGGGAAGGTGCTGCGGGCGCTGCCGCGCGCACCGGTCGCGATGTCCGACGTCGCCGCGCTCGAGCAGGCGATCGACGAACATGAGGCTCGCCTCGAGCCGCTCGCGAGCTTCATTCTTCCCGGCGGAGCGCCGAAATCGGCCGCGCTGCACGTGGCGCGGACGGTGTGCCGCCGCGCGGAGCGAAGCGTGGTGACGCTCGGTCGCGACGCGAAGCTCAATCCGGCACTCCTCCCGTATCTCAACCGTCTCTCCGATCTGCTGTTCGTTCTGGCGCGTGCCGCCGACCGCGCGGCCGGGCGCCCGGATGTCCCATGGTGACGATCCGCATCGCCATCGGCGAGCAGCGCGACGCCTCCTACGACATCATGGTCGGACGCGGGATACTGCAGGATATCGGCAGCCTGGTGCCGTCCGCCTGCCGCGCCGCGCGATATGCCGTGATCAGCGACGCGACGGTTGCGGCGCTGTATGGCGCGGGCGTGCTCGCCCGATTCGCCGACGCGTCTCTCTCGGCCGAGCTGTTCGAGTTTCCTCCGGGCGAGGACCAGAAGACGCGCGCCACCTGGTCCATGCTCTCGGACCGCATGCTCGCACGCAACTTCGGGCGGGACGCAGCGGTGATCGCGTTGGGCGGTGGAGTCGTGGGCGACGTCGCCGGATTTGTCGCGGCCACATACCTGCGCGGGATCCCGTACGTGCAGATCCCGACTACCCTGCTCGCGATGCTCGACTCGTCGATCGGCGGAAAGACGGGCGTGGACGTCCCCGCGGGAAAGAACTTGATCGGGGCATTCCACCAGCCGCGGCTCGTGGTCGCGGATCTGGATGTGCTCGGCTCGCTCCCGGCCGCACAGCTCGTCGCGGGACTCGCCGAGGCCGTGAAGCACGGCGTCATCGCCGATCGAGAGTACTTCGAGTTTCTCGAGCAGGCGCATGACGACGTGCGGGCCCGCACTGCGAAGCCGCTCGAGCACGCCGTTACGCGCTCGATCGAGATCAAATCCGAAATCGTCGCTCAGGATGAGCGCGAGTCGGGACGGCGCGCGATCCTCAACTTCGGTCATACCGTCGCGCACGCGATCGAGGCGAACGCGAACTTTTCCCTGTTGCACGGCGAAGCGGTCGCGATGGGCATGGTGCACGAGGCGCGGCTCGCCGAAATGCTGGGCATCGCGCCGCGCGGCACCGCGCAGCGGGTGCGCGCGCTGGTCGCGCAATGCGGTTTGCCGCTCGAGCGGCCGCGCGAGTCGTCGATCGACGATTTGCTGCGCATCATGCAGCTCGACAAGAAGGCGCGCGCGGGGAGTGTGCGATTCGCGCTGCCTCGCGCGATCGGCGCGATGCAGGGCAACGCAGAAACCGGGTGGACGGTCACCGCGCCCGAGGCGGCGATCCGCGCCAGCCTCGCGCTCGATTGATCACACGGCGTACACAACACTTCCCCAGCAATTCACAGCATTCCACATGGGCCGGAACTGGGGCGTTCCAGGAAGTTTTGCACAGACTTTGTGGATAGTGGACAAATTGCGGAATTGCGCAGCTAGGAACGATTTGTGATGTTGAAAACTGCGGCGATTTGCACCGTTGCCAGAGCATTCCTATATTGGCGCCGTTGACATAAGGTCCACATGGCGGGCACAGCCGTCCCGCTCCATCCACAACCGTCAAAGGCAGTACTGGGGAGTCCGTCGAATGGCCCGTTCGAGCGGAAGCAAACCCAAGTCTTTCTTTCGCGCCAATCCATCAGGAGCCTTCGACCAGTATCTGCAGGACATCCAGAAATTACCGCTGATCAAAGAACCAAGTGAAGAGCGTCGCCTGGCGCGGCGCGTGCAACGCGGCGACGAGAAAGCCGCCGAGCGCCTCGTCACCGCCAACCTGCGCTTCGTCATTTCCTACGTCAAGAAATATCAGGGGCACGGGCTCGATCTCTCGGAGTTGGTCGCGATCGGCAACGAAGGCCTGCTGAAGGCAGTCAAGAAGTTCGATCCGGATCAAGGCGTCAAATTCATCTCGTATGCCGTGTGGTGGGTCCGCCAAGCCGTCCTCAAAGCTCTCGCCGAACAGACTCGCAGCGTCCGCATTCCCCTCAATCAGAATTCGCAATTGATCCGCATGAGCCGCACCGAGACCTACCTGTCGCAGGAGCTCGGGCGCGAGCCCACGGACGACGAGATCGCTCGGGCGCTCGAGGACACGGTCGAGAACGTCCGGACGGCGCGCCGCATGACGGCGGCCGAGCTCTCGCTCGACGCGCCGGTCGATCGCACGGATCGCGATGCGGCGACGCTGGGGGAGCGGTTCGCGGGACAGGAAGGCTCGGAAATCGAGGAAACCACCGACGGCCGCCTGATGCGCGAGTTCGTCGACCGGATCTTCCAGAAGTATCTCACTCCCCGCGAACGCAAGATTCTCTACCTCTACTACGGGCTCGAAGAAGGCAGCGAGGCGATGACCCTCGAGAAGATCGGCGCGCTCATGGGCGTCACGCGCGAGCGCATCCGCCAGATTCGCGAGCGGGCATTCGAGAAGCTGCGCGAGTCGCCCGATGGCCGGATGCTGAAAGGCTTCTGGCGCGCCGCGTAACCGAACGCGCCTGCGCGCTCCCTTTCACGTGGTCAGGATGCCGTCCTGACCACGTTTGCTTTTCTCACCCGCTATCGTCGGGCACCCTCGGGCGTCTATACTTGCCGCATGCCCGAGCGAAACTCCGGAGGCGTTGACCCCGCTATCGCCGCCGCGCTCACCCATATCGTCGGCCCGCCGCACGTGCGCACGACGAAGGCCGAGCGCGCGACCTACTCGAAGGACGGCCTGACCGTGCATCAGCGCATGCCGGGAATCGTGGTGCTCCCGGGAACGCGCGATGAGGTCATCGCCGTCGTGCGCCTGCTGGCCGCTCATGGCGTCGCCTTCGTGCCTCGCGGCGCGGGGACCGGACTCTCGGGAGGCGCCCTCGCGCACGACGACGCCGTGCTGCTCGTGCTCACGCGGCTCAACCGGATCCTCGAAATCGATCCGAAGAGCCGTCGCGCCATCGTCGAGCCCGGCGTCGTGAACGCGAAACTGTCCGCCGCGGCCGCCCCGCATGGATTGCTCTACGCGCCGGACCCGTCGAGCCAGTCGGCCTGCACCCTCGGGGGCAACGTGGCGGAAAACGCCGGGGGGCCCCACTGCCTCAAGTACGGCGTGACGGCCAACCACGTGCTCGCGCTTGAAGTCGTGCTCGCCGACGGGCAGGTCGTGCAGCTCGGGAGTCCCGCCGGTGAGCCGTGGGGGCCCGATCTCGTCGGACTGTTCGTGGGGTCGGAGGGCAACTTCGGCGTCGTCACGCGGATCACCGTGCGGCTCATCCCCGTGTCCCAGGCGGTTCGGACGTTGCTCGCCGATTTCGGATCGGTGCGGACGGCCGGCGCGGCGGTATCGGCGCTCATCGCGAGCGGCATCGTGCCCGCGGCGATCGAGATGATGGATCAATCGTGCATCGGGGCGGTCGAGGACTCGATCTATGCGGCTGGCTACCCGCGCGATGCCGCGGCCGTGCTGCTGGTCGAGCTCGATGGACGAGCCGATGCATCGGTAGCGGCTGAGACGGAGAGCGTGGAGACCCTGCTCAAATCCCACGGCGCACGGTCCGTCAAGACGGCCGTGGACCCGAGGGAGCGCGAACGTTTGTGGCTCGGCCGCAAGAAGGCGTTCGGGGCCATGGGGCGCGTCTCGCGCGATCTCGCCGTTCAGGATGCCGTGGTTCCCCGCTCCCGACTCCCGGACGTGCTCGAGGCGATCGGCGGCATCGCCAGGAGCTACGGCCTGACGGTCAGCAACGTGTTTCACGCGGGCGATGGCAACCTCCATCCCAATATCTCGTTCGACGGCCGCGTTCCGGGGCTGCGGGCACGGGTCGACGCGGCAAGCGGCGAGATGATGGCCGCCTGCATCGCCGCCGGGGGCACGATCACCGGCGAACACGGGATCGGCCTCGATAAATTGCGCTATATGCCGTTGATCTTCGATCCCGATTCCCTGGCCGCGATGCTCGCGGTGCGCCGCGTCTTCGATCCGCTCGAGCGGGTGAATCCAGGAAAGGTGATTCCGGTGCATGCCTGTAGAGAATGGAATGGCGCGATAAAAACGCGCTCCGCGCTCCAATGAAGATCGTCGAGCGCGTTCGCGCCGTCCTCGGCCGGGATGCCGTCCTCGAGGACCATGGACCTCCCGATGGCGTGCCGCGCGTCGCGCCCTCGTCCCCGGACGCGGTCGCGCTGCTGCTCGGCACGGCCCGCGAGGAGGGCTGGCGCATTCGGGTGGAAGGCGCGGGCACCTGGATGCCCGCCGACGCGCCGGCGGATCTGGCGCTGACCACGCGCCGGCTCGACCGCATTCCCGCCATCGAGCCGCAGGACCTCGCCGCCACCGCTGAAGCGGGAATCGGATGCGACCAGCTGCGCCAGCAACTCGCCGATCACGGCACCTGGCTCGCGTTCGACCCGCCCGGGCTGGCCGGCAGAACGCTGGGCTCGATTGTCGCGACCGCCACCGCGGGCCCCCTCCGCCACGGCTTCGGCTCCGTCAGAGACCACGTCGTCGGCGTCACGTTCGTCACCGGAGATGGTCGGGTGATTCAGAGCGGCGGTCGCGTGATGAAGAACGTGGCGGGGTACGAATTGACCAAACTCCAGACCGGTGGCTTCGGCGCGTTCGGCGTCGTCGTGCTCGTGCACCTGCGGCTCCGCGCCCTCCCCCGGGCCGACCAGACCCTGGTGCTCGAAGGCTCCCGCGAGGATCTCTCACGCGTTGCCGATGACGTCTACGCGGCGGGACTCACGCTCGCGTCCGTCGAGCTGCTTTCGCCGCCGCTCGCCCGCCGCGAGCGCTGGTCGCTCGCGGTACGCATCGCGGGATCCGCCGCGCTCGTCGCCGCCGAGGAGGCGGGACTCCGGGCCGCCACCGGAAGCCCGTTCACGACGCTTCGTGCCGAAGAAGCCCATCTCTTCTGGATGCGCGCGGCGGAGGCGTTCGCGACGCGCGCCGTGTCGTTCCGGGTCGGCGGCCTGCCGGATTCGAGCGAAGACCTGCTGGATCTGATCCAGCATCAGGTGGGCGACGAATGGGTCTCGGCAAGCCCCGGCGTCGGCACGCTGCGCTGGGCGGGCGACACGACGGTCGAGCGGCTGCGCCGGCTGCGCCGCGCGCTCGCGGCCCTCGAGGTGCCGCTGACGCTCGAGCGCGCTCCCTGGAGCATTCGCCGCGCGGTGGGACATTTTGGGGCCTATCGCGAAGGCGCGGGCCCCCTGATTGCCGGGCTGCGGCAGACTTTCGATCCAGGAAACGCGCTGGCCGTTGCCGTGGAGAGCGATGACGACGACGGCTGACACGCCGCACCGCGACGCCGGATTTGCGGCGCTCGATCCTTGCGTCCATTGCGGTTTTTGCCTCCAAGCCTGCCCCACGTTTCTCGCGACCGGTGATGAAGCCGACAGCCCCCGTGGCCGGATCGAGCTGATCCGGTCGCTCGAGCGCGGGGAGCTCGCACTGGACGATCGCTCGGTCACGGAACACCTCGACCGCTGCCTGGGCTGCCGGGCATGCGAACCCGTGTGCCCGTCAGGCGTGGGCTATGGCCGCGGACTCGAGACCGCGCGCGCGCTCCTCATGCGCACCCGCCGACTGCCATGGATGGCCCGCGTGGCGCTCACGATGATGACGACTCCCGGATTGTCGCCGGTGGTCTACGCGTTCGCGCGGGTGCTGCGCGCGTTGCGGTTTCCCGGGTGGCTTGCGGGTTGGGGACGGCTGCGGTTCGCGATGGGGATGCTCGCCGCTACGCGACCGGAGGGGGGTCGCACGCGGTCACGAGCGGGGACGGGCGGTCGCGTCGAGGCGCCGACTGCCTTCGACCGCCCCCGACAGCCCTCGACCGCCCTGCTGTTCCGCGGCTGCATCATGGATGGTCTCTTTTCGCACGTGCACGACGCCACGGTGCGGACGCTTGGCGTGAACGGCTACGACGTGACGAGCCCGGCCGCACAGGTGTGCTGCGGCGCGTTGCACGTGCATGCGGGCCTTCCGGAAGAAGCCCGAGCGCTCGCGCGGCGGAACGTCGCGGCGTTTGGCGAGGGGTCTGAACCCATTGTCGTGAATAGCGCGGGCTGTGGCGCCATGCTCAAGGACTACGGTCATCTGCTGCACGACGATCCGCGGGCACGTGCGTTCGCGGAGCGCGTACGGGACGTGAGCGAGCTGCTCGCCGAGCGCGGACCCGCGCCCGGCGCTCCACTCGATGTGCGCGTGTCGTACGACCCCCCCTGCCATCTCCTGCACGCGCAGCGAATCGCCGAGCCGCCGCTGCGCCTGTTCCGCGCCGTGCCGGTGCTCCAGCTCGTCCAGACGCCTGATGCGGCGCAGTGCTGCGGCAGCGCCGGACTCTTCACATTGGTGGAGCCCGAGATGTCGCGCGCGGTTCTCGCTCCGAAGCTCGCCCAGCTGCGCCAGGTGGCTCCGCAAGTGGTGGCCACGGGAAATCCCGGCTGCCTGATGCAGCTCGGGGCCGGCCTCCAAGCGGCCGGCATCTCCGCTCGGGTCCAGCATCCCGTGGAGCTGCTCGATGCGTCCTATCGCCGCGCGGGGTTTTATGCCTGAGTCGACGACCCGCATCGCCTCGCACACCGAGGTCGTGCTGTTCGACTTCAACGGTGTCATCGTGGATGACGAAGAACAGCACCGCGCGGCACTGACATCCGTGCTCGGCGATGCGGGCATCCCGCTGACGCGCGATCAGTACTATGGCGAGTACCTCGGCTGGAACGACGAGATGTGCTTCGTCACGGCGTTTCGCTCGGCGGAAAAGGACTTGACCGCGACGCGACTGGCCGAGCTGGTACGGGAAAAATCACGTCGCTACGAGGAGTTGATCCGGCGCTCGCTCCTGCTCGTCCCGGGCGCCGGAGAATTCGTCGACCGCGCAGCCGGGTCGTTCCGCCTGGGCATCGTGTCCGGCGCTCTACGCCGCGAGATCGAACTCGTGCTCGAGCACACCGGACTGCAGCGGCACTTCGAGGTGATCGTCTCGGCCGAGGATGTCGGCGCCTGCAAGCCCGATCCCGCGGGGTATCTGCGAGCGCACGCCGCGCTCGGGACCCGGCGCGCGGTGGCACCGGCCGCGTGCATCGCCATCGAAGACTCGCTGCCGGGAATGGCGGCGGCAAAGGCGGCGGGTATGCGGTGCGTGATGCTCACCACCAGTCACTCGCAGGAAACCCTGAACGGCGAGGGCGCGGAATTCGTGTGGACCTCGTTCACAGGCCACGATCCGCGGGAGCTGCTCACGCTGGGCCGCCGATGAACGACACGACGGTTCAGGGCGCCGTGCGACTGGGGCCAGGTGATCTGGACCCACCCGGCTTCGCCGCGCTCCGCACCGGCGCAATTGTCGCGCGGGACGATGCCGCCGTGGTGGCGCTCTCGGGACCCGGCGCCGTGACCTGCCTGCAAGGATTGCTGACGAACGATGTCGAGAAACCGGGTGATGGCGCGTTTGTCTACGGCGCGATGCTCACCCCCAAGGGCATGATCGTGGTGGATGGGTGGGCGGCGCGGCACGAGACTACGGTGACGTTCACCATTCCCGCCGAGGCCCGGCCGCGCGCCATGGCCATTCTGACGCGCTCCGTCCCGCCGCGTCTGGCGCGGCTCGAAGACCGCTCCCCGGAACTCGCGGTGCTCCGGCTGGCGGGTCCGGCCGCGCTGGAACGCTGGACCGAGCTCAACGAATTTCCCGTTCCGGCGCCCGGGCGCAGTGACATTCGGCCGCACGGGTGGGAGATCGCGCGACCTCCGGACGGCGCGCCGTTCGTCCTCCAGGTGACGGCGCCCCGGTCGGCGGCCGCCGATCTCGAGGCCCGCCTCGCCACGGTGGGCGTGCGCGTCGCGAATCGTGCCGTACTCGAGACGGCGCGGATTCTCGCGGGCTGGGGCAAGGTCGGCGCCGAAATCGACGAGAAGACGATTCCGCAGGAAGTCCGCTTCGACGAGCTGAATGGCGTGTCGTACACCAAGGGATGCTATACGGGACAGGAGACCGTGTCGCGCCTGCATTTCCGGGGACACGTGAACCGCTATCTCCGCGGACTCTTGTTCGACGACGCGCCCGGAGACACGACCAGCGGCGTAACGCAGCAGGACCGCGACGTGGGTCGGGTCACGAGTCTCGTCTGGCTGCCGGAGGCGGTGCCGCGAGGTCGCTGGATCGGGCTCGCGCTATTGCGCCGGGACGTCGAGCCGGGGACGATGGCGCGCGCGGGGAATGCCGACGTCCGCGTGGTCGCGCTGCCGTTCAAGCTCTAGACCCACTGAAAACGAAAGCCCGGGCCAGCTGGTCCCGGGCATCGTCCACCGTCAACGCTGCAACGTCCGGTTACGACGTCTTCTTCTTGTGCGTGGTCGTCTTCTTATGATGCGTGGTATCGGCCTTGTGCGCCGTATCGGCCATCATCTTGTGCGACGTATCCGCCATCATGGCGTGCATCGTGTCGGCGGCCATCGGGTGAGAGGTGTCGGGCATTGCATTCATGCTCGGCGTGCTGGTCGCATTGCCGCTCGACTCCCCGCCCTTGGAACAACCCACCAACGCCACAACCACCAATGCGAGTGCGATGCGCTTCATCTCGTTCTCCTCACTATAGTGAAGTACGGACCAGGCTGGTGCGCGCGGGGTAACCTACCGGTGCCCCCCCCACAGTCAAGGCCGCGAGAATCACTCCATCGGATGAGGCAGTTACGTGGCCTGTTCCCGCCCTTTTCCGGGCGGCGCCGTGACTTTACTTCGCGGGCGTACCCGTTAATCTCGGACATATGATGAGACCAACGAATCTGGGCGAATTGAAACAGACGGAATGGGCGAGCCCCGCGCGGATGCGGCGCACCGTCAAGGACGAAATGCGGGAGAACTTGATCTGCCTCCTGCAAAACGGGTCGCCGCTGTTCCCGGGCATCGTGGGCTACGAAGACACCGTGCTCCCGCAGCTCGTGAACGCGATTCTCTCGCGCCACAACTTCATTCTCCTCGGACTGCGTGGTCAGGCCAAGAGCCGCATCCTGCGCGAGCTCGTGAAGCTCCTGGACGAGGACATTCCGGTGCTCGCCGGCAGCGAGGTGAACGACGACCCATTCCAGCCAATCTCCAAATTCGGGCGCGAGCTGGTGGGGGACAAAGGCGATGCCGCGCCAATCTCCTGGCTACCGCGTGAGTCGCGGTACGTGGAGAAGCTCGCCACCCCGGACGTGACCATTGCCGACATCATCGGCGACGTGGACCCCATCAAGGCGGCGCGCGGCGGGCATTTGCTTTCGGACGAGCTGACGATGCACTTCGGCCTGCTTCCCCGGGCCAACCGCGGCATCTTCGCCATCAACGAGCTGCCGGACCTCGCCGGGAAAGTGCAGGTGGGCTTGTTCAACATCATGCAGGAAGGCGATGTCCAGATCAAAGGATATCCGGTCCGCCTGAACCTGGACGTCGCGCTGCTGTTCACGGCGAACCCGGAAGACTATACGGCCCGCGGGAAGATCATCACGCCACTCAAGGACCGCATCGGCTCGGAGATCGTGACGCACTATCCGCACACCGTGGAGCTGGGCGCCGCGATCACGCAGCAGGAGGCCTGGATCGAGCGCGATGGCCGCCCCGTGCGCGTGCCCGATTTCATGGCCGAGCTCGTGGA
>Ga0335085_10003730_pt1 | contig 25937 bp, 24 predicted proteins | sample Lox_Sample_45_FD_206712 | JGI IMG/M metagenome (GOLD analysis project Ga0335085, IMG submission 206712) | Soil microbial communities from Loxahatchee National Wildlife Refuge, Florida, United States - Lox_Sample_4.5 | ecosystem: Environmental > Terrestrial > Soil > Wetlands | place: USA...
GCAGACGTCGCAGAAGCATATCTATGCCGCGGGCGATGTCTGCGGGCCGCACGACATCGTGCATCTGGCGGTGGCGCAGGGCGAACTCGCGGCGCGGCACGCCTTTGGCGTCAAGGGCATCAAACCGGTCGACGACTCGCTCCTGCTGAACGTCGTCTTCACCGAGCCCCAGCTCGCCACCATCGGCGTGCGCGCGGACGAGCTCCAGGCCCGGGGCGTTCGCCATCTGAGCGCCTCCTATCCATTCAGCGATCACGGCAAGTCGATCCTGATGGAGGCAAACTACGGCTACGTGAAAGTCATCGCGGAGCCGGTGCGCGGCCGGATTCTCGGCGCCGAGATTGTCGGCAAGGACGCGGGCGAACTCATCCATTGCTTCAGCGGGCCGCTGGCGATGCGCGCGACGGTCTTCGATCTCCTGCGCGCGCCCTGGTATCACCCCACCCTGGCCGAGATCATCACCTACCCGCTCGAGGAGATCGCCGCGCAGGTGAAGAGATAGCGGGAGATCGCGCCCGTCTCCGGCCGGCGCGCCCGTCGCGCGTGACTCAGGCAAGATCGCGCGCCGCATCAATCTTCTCGGAATTCCGGGCTCTTGCCTGCGGCGACCTGAAGCAAAGCTTCAACGCCTTTGACCTATAGACGCCGCTGGACAGAAGTGGCAGCCGCCATTCCCTGCACGGGAAGCCTTCATCGCCGCGCGCGCCAAGCCTCCTCGGAGCAGCCGGTCGGCGTGCGTCGCTCGCATCAGTGACATGTCATCTATTCGTTGACAGATTGGCGTGGCGGACCGACCGGGGCATTCACCCGGGCTTCCCACCTCGAATTGCCGCCGGCGCCCGCAGGGCCAGCGGTTCCCGTCCGCAACATGTCAACTATTAGTTGACATGTCTTCGCGCGCAAAACGGGGATAGGAACCATCGCCCCGTCGCGGCGTTGCTCCGTCGCGCCCGCGAGCTTCCGTCAGCACGGTTGAATCAGGCTTTGCCTCGCCAGCGCGGGATGAAGCGGGGCACCCGGCGGCTGTATTCCTCGTAGGCCGGCCCAAAGCGATCGCGGAGTTCCTTCTCTTCCAAAACCGCGACCAGCCAGATGGCGGGCACGCAGAGCGCCGCGACGAGGTAGAGCGCCAGATGATTGGCGACCAGCGCGACGCCCGCGATCGCGAGCAGGAACTGCAGGTAACGCGGGTGCCGCACGTGCGCGTGCAGCCCTTCCGTCACCAGCCGCTGCGGGTATCGGTCCGGCGCCATCTCCGGCAGGCCCATCAATTGCTGCTGACTGAAATGGCGGTGCAACTGAATGCGCAGCCGGACGGCCAGTGCGATCATTGCCGCGCCGACCGCCAGCAGGATCCCGTTCGTGCCGAAATCCACCCCCAGCAGTGTCCGGCGCAGCAGGAAGAGTCCCGCGACCGCCGAAGCCATCAGCCCGCCCACGATGAGCCGGGTCCAGCGGAGCCCGAGCCGCCGCCAGAATGCGATGCCCGGATGGACCACGAGCCACATCAGGATCGATGGCGGCACGATGATTGTGAAGACCAGGGCAAGGTAATATCGAAGTGCGTTCACGGCGACGTCCCCAAAATCCGCCGACGCGCCTCATCCCCTCGCCGCCCAGCGGGCCAGCGCCTGGCCCGTGAGCGAACGCGCCTCCCGCTCGATGCCGCCGCGCGGTCCGGCGTAGACCAGTTCGCCGCCCGCGTCGCCGCCGCCCGGGCCGAGGTCGATGATCCAGTCGGCCAGGTTGATCACGTCGAGGTTGTGTTCGATCACGACGATCGTATTGCCGGCGTCGCGCAGCTTGAAGAGCAGGTCCATCAGGCGCTGGATATCAGTCCAGTGCAGCCCCGTGGTCGGCTCGTCGAGCAGGTAAAGCGTCTGGCCCTGCTGCCGCCGGCTCAGTTCGAGCGACAGCTTGAGCCGCTGCGCCTCGCCGCCCGAGAGCGTCACGGCGGATTGGCCAAGTTGCAGGTAACCGAGGCCCACCGCGTCGAGCGTCTCCAGCTTCTCCATGATGCGCGGAATGTTTCGGAACAGGGCCATGGCCTCGCGCACGGTGAGGTCCAGCACGTCGGCGATGTTGCGTCCGTGGAAGCGGACCTCGAGCGTCTCGCGATTGAAGCGGCGCCCGGCGCAGCTCGGGCATTCCGTGTAGGCGTCGGCGAGGAACTGCATGTCGAGGCGGATCTGGCCGTCGCCCTGGCAGCGCTCGCACCGCCCGCCGCGCACGTTGAAGCTGAAGCGGCTCGCCCGATAGCCGCGCACCTTCGCCAGCGGGCATTTCGCGAACAAGTCGCGCAGCAGGTCGAGGAGCTTGGTGTAGGTGGCGGGGTTGGAGCGCGGGCTGCGGCCGATGGGCTCCTGGTCCACCTGCACGGCTTTTTCGAATTGCTCCAGGCCCTCCAGCCCGCGGTGCCGCCCGGGCAAGACCTTCGCCCCCGCCAGCCGCCGCGAGGCGGCCGCGGCCAGGATGTCATTCACCAGGGTGCTTTTGCCCGAGCCGGAGACGCCCGTGACGCATGTGAGGAGCCCGGAGGGGAAAGGCACATCCAGATTCTTGAGGTTGTGCTCCTGCGCGCCGCGCACGGTGAGCCAGCGACCGTCGGGCAGTCGGGTCCGCGCCTCCTTGATGACCCGCAGCTTCCGGGCGAGGTAGGGCCCGGTGCGGGAGGCCGCGGCCGGCTGCAGCGCGCAGGCGGCTGGCGTGCCCTGGAAGAGCAGTGAACCGCCCTCGGTGCCGGCGCCGGGCCCCAGCTCCGCCAGCTCGTCGGCCGCCCTCATGGTTTCCTCGTCGTGCTCGACCACGATCACGGTGTTGCCGCGGTCGCGCAGCTCGCAGAGCGTGTCGATCAACTTCCGGTTGTCGTGGGCGTGCAGCCCGATGCTGGGCTCGTCGAGCACGTAGATGACGCCGATCAGCCCCATGCCGAGCTGCGTGGCCAGCCGGACCCGCTGGGCCTCGCCGCCGCTGAGCGTGGCGTACTCGCGGTCGAGCGTCAGGTAGCCCAGACCGGTCTCGAGCAGGAAGTGAAGGCGCTGCTCGATACCCGTGACGACGTCGCGGAGCGCGTCATCGGCGCCATGGGCGGCGACCAGCTCGCGTGCGAAGGCGTGGGCGGCGCCGATGTTGAGGGATACGAATTGCGGAAAGCTCAGTCCCTTGGGGCCGGGGTCGCCGTTCCCGGCTCCAGCGGCAAGCCGCACGGCGCCGGCCCGCGGATTGAGCCGCGCGCCGTGGCACACCGGACACTCCGCGCTCACTTGGAAGGTCGTCAGCCGCGCGCGGAACCCATCGCTGCGCGTCTCGCGCCAGCTCCGGTCGAGCAGGGCGAGCACGCCGGGAAAGGGCATGAGCTTGGGGTGCTTCATGCGCCGCAGCCGGAAGCTGAACAGCCGCTCCCCCGCCCCGTGCAGGAGAGCGTGGCGGACGTCGTCCGGAAGCTCGCGCCACGGCATTTCCGGATCGAACGGCAGCTGCTCGGCCAGCTGCTTGAGCATGGCGTTATTTTTGATGATGAGGTTCTTCCCGCCGATCCGCCACGGTTTGAGCGCGCCGCCGCGGACGGATTTTTCAGGATCCGGCACCACCAGGTCCGCGCTGAAGGTCATCTGGCGCCCGAGCCCGCCGCAAGCGGGGCAGGCGCCTTCCTGGTGGTTGAAGGAGAAATGCCGCGGCGTGAGGCGGTCGTACACCTCTCCGCACACCGCGCAGCTCAGGCTCTGGCTGAGCGCGACCTCCCGCCACGGCGCGTTGGGCGATTTCTGCGCGAGCACCAAGGCGCGGTCCTGGCCTTCGCGAAAGGCGAGTTCGAGCGAGTCGGCCAGGCGGCTGCGCTGTTCGGGCGCCGCCACCAGCCGGTCGATGACCACATCCACCGCCACTTCCCTGGCCCCGGCCGGCAGAAGACGGGGATGGTCGAGCGGCTTGAGCTCCCCGTCGATCCGCACGCGCTGGAAACCGCGCTGGCGCAGCGCCGCCATTTCATCGCGGAGCACGGCCGGCTTGGCGCGCATCCACGGCGCCAGCAGCACGATGCGCTCGCCCGGCGCTTCCCGCAATATGCGCGCCACGCAATCGTCCAGCGAACGCGGCTCGATGCGCCCGCCGTCCTTCGGGCAGAACTGCTCACCGCGGAGCGCCCACAGCAGCCGCGCGTAATCGGCGATCTCCGTCACCGTGGCCACCGTCGTGCGCGGCGACCCGCCCCCGGTGCGCTGCTCGATCGCCAGCACGGGCGACAGGCCGTGGATGAAATCGACGTCGGGCCGCTTGAGCTGCGCGAGCACCTGCCGCGCCTCCGTGGACAAGCTCTCCATGTATTTGCGGTACCCCTCCGCGTAAAGCGTATCGAAGACCAGCGACGACTTCCCGGAACCGCTTGGGCCGGTGATCACCACCAGTTTCCCTCGCGGCAGGCGCAGCTCGAGATTCTTCAAGTTGTGCTCCCGGGCACCCTTGATGTGGATGTGCGGCGCCGCCTCCATTGCGCCATCACGGCACAATTTAGCCCACAACGTCAAAGCGGGAATCGCCGTCCCGGGCTCCCGAATCCCGAACGCCGGCACCCGACCCCCGGGGCGGCATAATACCCCAGCTAAGACGCGCCATTAAGCCCGCTTACACGCCGCCGCTGCCGGTTTTAAGACTTGCCGTTATAGGGGGAACACCCCTTCATCTCGCGTCGCTCGATTGTGACGTCGGGTTACCCAGACCCCAACCCCTGAAACCTCCCTGCGCGGAGGTTTTGTTCGTCTCTACACCCAGCTATGAAACCTCCTCATGCTCTTTCCGCGCGCGTTCACCGGTCGTGCGGAGTCGCCCTGATGTTGGCTGCGCTCGTGTTCTTGGTGGGTGGCCCGGCTGCCCGAGCCTTCACCTTCACTGCCGGCCAGGTGCAAGGCAGTTTCGATACGACTCTCTCAATCGGTACCCTCTACCGTTTGCAGAACCCCGATCCGGCCCTGTACGGCACCAGCAATACGTTTAGCGGCATTCCGGGCTCGGCCAATTCCGTCAACGGCGACGATGGCAACCTGAATTACCCCCAAGGGGTCGCGTCAGTCCTCGCCAAGGCCACGCACGACCTCGAACTCAAATGGCGCAACTGGGGCGCGTTCGTGCGCGGCTACTACTTCTACGATTTCCGCAACAACGACCCCGACAAGCCGCACACCAACCTCTCGAAGCTCGCCCGTGAGCGGGTGGGCGCCGACGCGGTGCTCCTCGACAATTACCTCACCGGCAAGTTCGAGCTCGGCGGGATGCCCACGACGGTCCGCTTGGGCCGGCAGGTCCTGAGCTGGGGCGAGAGCACGTTCATCCCCAACGGCATCAACGTGATCAACCCGATCGACGTTTCGCGCCTGCGCACGCCCGGGTCCGAGCTGCGCGAAGCGCTGCTGCCGGTCTACGCCTGGGACACGTCCATCGCGCTGACCGACAAGCTTTCGCTCGAGGCGGTCTGGCTGCTGGAGTTCCGCCGCACGGAGATCGATCCGGACGGCACTTATTTCAGCACGAACGACTTCGCCAGCCGCGGCGGCAACAAGGTCATGCTCGGCTTTGGCGCCCTCTCCGATCAGCAATCGCTGGGCGCGATTCCGCGCGGTCTCGACCGCGAACACGGCAACTTCGGCCAGTGGGGTTTGGCGATGCGCTACATGGCGACCAATCTCGGCAACACCGAATTTGGCCTGTATTACCTCAAATACAGCAGCCGCCTTCCCCTGATCAGTGCGGTCACGCCCTCCACACCCGTGGCCCCGTTTGTCCCGGGCGCCCTCGCCTCGTTGCTGATCCAGAATGGCGCCGCGACGGCGGCCACGGCGCCCACGATCGCGACGCAGCTGCTGACGCTCTACGCGACCAATCCGAGCCTGCTCAGCGCCGGGCAGCAGGCATTGATCGCGGGCGCCCAGAAGATCGGGTTCCTCAATGCCGCGGCCACCGGCAGCTACTTCATCGAGTACCCCGAAGGGATTGACCTGATCGGGGCCAGCTTCAATACCGACCTCGGCAATACGGGAGTCGCGCTCCAAGGCGAGGTCTCCTACAAACGGAACGTTCCGTTGCAGGTGGACGACGTCGAGCTCCTGTTCGCGACCCTGTCGTCGCTTAACCCGACCTACGGCGTCTACAACCAGATCGGCAACTTCTACAATCAGCTCGGCCGCGAGGTCTCCGGCTACCGCAAGATGGGCGTCTGGCAGGCCCAAGTGACCGCCACCAAGGTCTTCGGCCGCCTGCTCGGTGCCGACCAGCTCACCACGGTGGCCGAGGTCGGCGCCACGTGGGTGCCCCAACTGCCCGACAAGAACCTCCTGCGCTTCGACGGCACGGGGACCTCGACGGCCGGCTTCATCACGGAGATGGTCAACACCGGCAACGGCGCCTATCCGGCCACGCCGTACAGCGCCTTTCCTGATCCGCTTTCGTGGGGCTATCAGGTGGTCGGGCGCCTCGACTACAACAACCTCTTCGCCGGCATCAATCTATCGCCGTCGGTCGCCTACTCCCAGGATTGTTCCGGGAACACGCCGCTTCCCTTGGGTAACTTCCTGCGGGGCCGCCGGGTCCTCACGGTGGGCGCTGATTTTGTCTTCCAGAACCAATGGGCGTTCGAGCTTCGCTATGTGAATTTCTTCGGCGCCAGGCCCTACAATCCCCTCGCCGATCGCGACTACGTCTCCGCCACCCTGAAATTCTCGTTCTAACTCCGCGCCTGCCGACCGGATCGCTCCCGCCACGAACCTCCACTTCCCTCCCGCCATGCGTATTCCAATACTCGTTTTCGGTGCCCTGCTCACCGCCTCCGCCTTTGCCGCTGTCAGCAGCGAACAGGCCGCCCGCCTCAACAAGGATCTGACGCCTATGGGCGCCGAGCGGGCCGGCAACGCCGCCGGCACCGTTCCGGCCTGGACCGGCGGCATCACCCAGCCGCCGGCCGGCTATGCGCCCGGCATGCACCATCCCGATCCGTATGCGTCGGACCAGCCCCTGTTCACCATCACTGCGGCCAACCTGGACCAGTACCGCGAGCAGCTGCCCGCGGGCACGATCGCGCTGCTGCAGGCCTATTCGGACTACAAGGTGCCGGTCTATCCCACCCACCGGAGCGCCGCGTTTCCCGCCTACATCTATGACGCCACCCTGGCTAACGCCACGCGGGCCCAGCTCGTGCATGACGGCAACGGCGTCGAGGGCGCCATCATCGGCGAACCCTTCCCGCTGCCGGCGAACGGCCAGGAGGTCATGTGGAATTTCCTCCTGCGCTTCCGTGCCGTCGCGGCCATCCGGCATATTTCGCAGGCCGCCCCCACGCGCAGCGGCGTCTACACCCTCGTCAACTTCGACGAGAACTTCCTGTTCAACTACTGCACGCCGGGCATGACCGAGCAAAAGCTCAACAACACGGTCTTCTACTTCAAGCAGGAGGTAAAGGCCCCGGCGCGCCTCGCCGGCTACATCCTGCTCGTGCACGAGACCCTGGACCAGGTGAAGGAGCCGCGCCGCGCCTGGACGTACAACACCGGGCAGCGCCGCGTGCGCCGCGCCCCCGAGGTCGCCTACGACAACCCCGGCACCGCGTCGGACAACATGCGCACCAGCGACCAGCTCGACATGTTCAACGGCGCCCTCGATCGCTACACCTGGGAGCTGGTCGGCAAGCGCGAGATGATCGTGCCCTACAATTCCTACAAACTCCATTCCGACAAGGTGAAGTACTCGGACATCCTCAAGCCCCTGCACATCAACCAGGATCTCACCCGCTACGAGCTGCACCGCGTCTGGGTGGTCGACGCCAAGCTGAAGGAGGGCACGAACCACGTCTACCACCGCCGCACCTTCTACATCGACGAGGACTCCTGGCAGGTGCTGGTCGTCGACCAGTACGATTCACGCGGCCAGCTCTGGCGCGTCTCGGAGGCCCACTGCATCAATTATTACGAGGTGCCGAATTTCTGGAGCACCCTGGAGGTGCACACCGATCTGCTGGCCGGGCGCTATCTGGCCTTCGGCCTCGACAACGAGGCGCCCATGTACGACTACAACCAGCACTACACGCCGGCCGACTTCGGCCCGGACACCCTCCGCCGCGAAGGCGTGCGCTGAACCATCCTTCGGCGGCGCCGCCTTTCGCCCATCCGGCGCCGCCACGCCCACTCCGACCGCCGGCCCACGATGCCGCCCTCCGCCCGAACCGCGCCAACCGCTGCCCCCGTTTCGGGCGGATTCGCGGGTGAGCGCGCGCCGCGGGCGCGTCTTCTCCTCGGCTTCCTCGCGGCATGCCTGACCGCGGCTTCCGGCCCTGCCGCGGATCCGGTGACGGCGCTGGCGGCGCGATCCCTCCTGCTCGACGCCCAGACGGTCGGCGGCACCATCGTCGCCGTGGGCGCGGCGGGTCATATCCTGCGCTCGACTGACAGCGGCGCGAGCTGGGAGCTGGCCAAGGCACCCACCCTCGCCACGCTGACGGGCGTCTCCTTCGCGGACGCTCAGCACGGCTGGGCCGTCGGCCACGACGCCCTCATCCTCCGCACCGAGGACGGCGGGCGGACCTGGATCAAACAATACCAGGGCGAGGATCTGCAGGTCTCGTTTCTCGACGTGCTCTTTCTCGACGCGCAGACCGGGTTCGTGGTCGGCGCCTACGGCCAGTTCATGGCCACGGCCGACGGCGGACGCACCTGGACGCCGCGCCGCCTCGGCGAGGACGACTACTTCTTCAACCGCCTCACCCGCGGCCCCGACGGCACGCTCTACATCGCGGGCGAGCACGGTACATTGCTCCGCTCCACCGATCGCGGACTCACCTGGGTGCCAATCCGGGCGCCGTACGACGGCTCCTTCTACGGCATCCTGCCCCTCGCCCCGAAGGTGCTGCTCGCCCACGGCCTGCGGGGGCGCATCTACCGCTCCGAGGACGATGGCGACACCTGGCAGCTCGCGCCCACCGACCTGCGCGTTCTGCTGGCCACCGCGGCGCACCTGCGCAACGGGGTCATCGTGGTCGCCGGCCAAGGGCGGGCTTTTCTGGTCAGCCGCGATGACGGCCGGAGCTTCACCGTGTGGTCACCCGGCCTGACCACCGGCGTGGCCGAGCTGATCGAGGCGCCGGACGGGCGACTGCTCGCGGTGGGCGAGGCGGGCGTGACGCCGTTGCCGGCTCCCTGACATGAAGGCGACCGTCGAGCGTTTCACCGCGTGGGTTTTCAGCCATCGGCTGATCCTGGTGATCGGCTTCGGCGCGCTGACCGTGGTCATGGGCTGGTACGCGGCGCATCTGCACGTGGACGCGAGCTTCAACAAGGGGCTGCCCCTCCGCCATCCCTACATCCAGACCTTCACCAAGTATCAGAGCGAGTTCGGCGGAGCCAATCGGGTGATGATTGCGCTGATGGCCCAGCAAGGCGACATGTTCACCCCGCAGTTCTTCAAACTGCTCAAGGAAGTCACCGACGACGTCTTCTTCCTGCCGGGAGTGGACCGCACGCAGGTACAGTCGCTCTTCACGCCCAACGTCCGGTACACCGAGGTGGTCGAGGATGGTTTTGCCGGCGGCAACGTCATTCCGCCCGATTTCCAGCCGACGCCCGAGGGACTGGCCCGCGTCCGGCAGAATGTGATCAAGTCCGGCAAGATCGGCCAGCTCGTGGCCAACGACTTCACGGGCGCCATCGTCAGCGCGCAGTTGCTGGAGATCAACCCGGCCACGGGCCGGAGGCTCGACTATCTGCGCGTCGCCGGCGAGCTGGAGAAGATCCGCCGCAAGGTGGAGCGCGAAAGCGGCGGCCAGATCCGGGCCCATATCATCGGATTCGCCAAGGTCATGGGCGACGTGGGCGAAGGCGCCCGCGGCGTGCTGATGCTTTTTGGCGTCTCGATCCTTATCACGACGCTGCTGGTCTGGTATTTTGCCGGCCGCTGGAAGCTGGCGGGCGCCCCGGTCCTGTGCTCCTTCATCGCCGTTGTCTGGCAGCTCGGCGTGCTCACCGCCCTGGGCTACGGCATCGATCCCCTGTCCATCCTCGTGCCGTTCCTCGTCTTCGCCATCGGCGTGAGCCATGGCGTGCAAATGATGCGCGCCTTTCGCACGGCGGTGTTTTCCGGCTGCGACAACAGTCTCGACGCCGCCAAGAGCGCGTTCAGCCAGCTGTTGTTGCCGGGTGGCGCGGCGCTCATCGCGGACACGTTTGGATTCCTCACGATCCTGGTTATCAAGATCCAGACCATCCGCGAACTCGCGATCTCCGCCAGCCTCGGCGTTTGCGTCATCGTCATCACCAACCTGTTCCTGCTCCCGATCATCCTCTCCTCGCTCCGGCTGCCTCCCGCCTACGGCAAGTGGGTCGCCGGGCGCCAGGCCACGACCGAGCGGATCTGGGCGCGGATTGCCGCGGAGATGCGGCCCGGGCCCTCGCTCGCCGTCATCGGCGTCTGTCTCGCGCTCGGCCTCTGGGGCTGGGACAAATCTCAGCAAGTGCAGATCGGCGATCTCTTCGCCGGCGTGCCGGAGCTGCGCCAGGATTCCCGCTATAACCGCGACACGCGGGTGATCACGACCAAGTTCAGCATCGGCGTCGACATCCTCTCGGTCATCGTCGAGTCAGTGCCCAACGGTTGCGTCGACCACGACGTGATGGCGCTCATGGACCAATTCGAATGGCACGTCCGGGCCGTGCCCGGGGTCCAGTCGGTGATCTCCATCGCCTCGGCCGCCAAGATCGTCAACGCCGGCTGGAACGAGGGCTCCCTCAAGTGGCGCATCCTCCCGCGCAACCAGGCCGCGCTCGCCCAGGCCGTCACCCCCATCGACACCTCCACCGGCCTGCTGAACGCGGACGGCAGCGTCCTGCCGATCATGATTTTCCTCACCGACCACAAGGCCGCGACGCTGCGGGCGGTGACCGATGCTGTGAAGGCCTTCAGCGCGGCGCATCCCTCGCCCAAGGTGCATTTCCAGCTCGCGAGCGGCACGGCCGGCGTCATGGCGGCGACGAACGAGGTGGTGCAGGCGGCGCAATTTCCCATCGTGATCTATGTATTCGGCGCCGTCATTGCGCTCTGCCTGCTCACCTTCCGCTCCCTGCGCGCCACGCTCTGCATCGTGCTGCCGCTGGCGATCGTCAGCTACCTCGGCTATGCCCTGATGGTCTACCTGCACATCGGGCTGAAGACCTCGACGCTGCCCGTGGTCGCGCTCGGGGTCGGGATCGGCGTGGACTACGGCATCTACCTGTTTGCCCGGCTGCAAAAGGCGCTGCGGGGAGGCGGCTACTTCGAGGACGCGATGTTCCGCGCCTTTCAGGAGACAGGCACCTCGATTCTCTTCACCGGTTTTACGCTCGCGATCGGGGTGAGCACCTGGGCCTTTTCCGAGCTGAAATTCCAGGCCGACATGGGCCTGCTCCTAACGTTCATGTTTCTGGTCAATATGCTCGGCGCGCTCCTGCTTCTGCCGGCGATGGCCCGCTGGCTCTACCGCCACCATCGCCGCAAAGCAGTGACCACCCACCCGTTCGCCCCGGAGACGGCGCCCTGACGCCGCCCGGCCGTCCGTACCTCCACTCTTGCCTGCGCAGCCGCGGCGCCTAAACTCGCGGCATGAACGCAGGCCCGATCCTTTACATCAGGCGCGGATGCCCCTGGTGCCGGCAGGCCGCGGCGTTCTTCTCCACCCACGGCGTCACGGTCGAGATCCGCGACGTGTCGAAACGTTACGCCGACCTGAAGCGGCTCATCGAGGTGAGCGGCGAGAGCAGCGTTCCCACTTTCATCTACGGCGATTTTGTCGTCTCCGACTTCAGCGTCGACGAGCTGCTTGACGAGCTCGCGGAACGCCCCGATATCCGCATGCGCCTCGGCCTGGGGCTCCACGACGACGAGATCTGAGCCGGCGCCGGGCCGCGAATTTGCTTTGCCCTCGCGGTTGATCGCGTGAGAGTCGGGCTCCCACCATGTCCTCCGAAGCCCGCCTGCTGACGGACGGTCAGCGCCGCCTCGTCGGTTTTGCCACCGCGCTCTTCGCCCTCCTGGCGACGCTGGTTCTGCTCGCGACGGTGATCTGGGCGCTGGCGTGGGCGGTCGGCCGCTTTTCCGGGGTGCTGTGGCCGCTGGCTGTCGCCGGCATCCTGGCCCTGATGCTGCGACCGGCGGTGGACTTGCTCCAGCGCCGTTTGCGGCTGCGCCGGCTGGCGGCGGTGGTTTTGCTTTATGCGCTGTTCGTTCTCGCGGCCGGCGGGCTGGCCTTGCTGGTGGTTCCACCGCTCATCCGGCAGGTGCTCGATTTCATCGCCTACCTGCCCACGCTCTGGCAGCAGGTCGTCGGTTACGTGCAGGCACATTACCCCGACTGGGTCGCCCTCGCGCGGCGGTATGCCGAGAATCCCGCCGTGCGCAACGCGCTGCATGCCCTCGCCGGCGAACTCCAGGGCCTGCTCGGCCAGGCGCTACCCTCACTGCGCGCGGCCGGCGCGGGACTCCTTGCCCTCGTCGCGTTCGGCACGGGCCTGGCGGTCATCCCGATCTACCTGTTCTTCTTTTTGCTGTCGCGCGGCGAGCCGACGTCGAAGCTGGCCGATCACCTGCCCTTCCTCTCGCCTGGCGTGCGCGGCGACGTGGTCTTCCTCGTCCGCGAATTCGTCGGCATCGTGACTTCCTTCTTCCGCGGGCAGATGCTCATCGGGCTCATCATGGGCATCCTGCTGGCAGCCGGATTCTCCCTGATCGGGCTCCGGTTCGGACTGTTCATCGGCCTGGCCTTGGGCGTGTTGAACATCATCCCGTACCTCGGCACGATCGTCGGTCTCGCCGTCGTGCTGCCGCTGGCGTTCTTCCAAGCGGACGGCGGCTGGGCCCTCGTCGGACTCGCGCTGCTCGTCAAGATCATCGTCCAGGCGGTGGAAGGATGGCTGCTCACCCCGCGGATCATGGGTGAACGCACGGGGTTGCATCCGGTCGCGATCATCGTCGCGGTTTTCTTCTGGGGCACGGCACTGGGCGGCGTGCTCGGCATGATACTGGCCGTGCCGCTGACCGCGTTCTTCGTGACGGCGTGGCGCCTGCTGAAGCAGAAGTACTTTGCCCCTGCCTAGCGGCATGCCGTCCCCGCTCCCCGCTCCCCAGATCTGCGCGAACTGCGGCGCCGCCATCCCGCGCCACGCCCGATCCTGCCCGGAATGCGGGGCCGATGAGCACACGGGCTGGCGGGAGACCTCGAGCTACGACGGTCTGGATTTGCCCGATGCCGCCCTGACCGATAGGACCGGACCCGCCTCTCGCAGAGGGCCGCATGCCCTCAAATGGTATTGGCTCGCCGCCGCCCTCTTCGTGCTGGCCGCTCTTGTCCTGGGGGTGCTGGCCCTGCGGTAGGCCCCGGCGCGGCATTTGTCCGTTGCGCGCGGCGCCGGCGCCCGAAGAATTGTCCCCGATCGACGCATGGCTTGGGACGTGCAATTCCGCAAGGGCGTGTGGCTGCCGCAAACCGGCTGGTGGCTCGACGCCCATTTCGCGGTCGCCCGTTCCTTTGTCTCGCACGCGCATTCCGACCACATCGCCGCCCATCGCGAGGTGCTCTGTTCCGCCGTGACCGCGCGGCTACTCCGCGCGCGCCTGGCCGCCCGGCGGATCGAGCACGCCCTGCCGTTCGCGCAGCCCGAAGCCCTCGACGCGGAGACAACGGTCACGCTCCACCCGGCCGGCCACATCTTTGGTTCGGCCCAGTGCCTGCTGGCGAACGAGCGGCACGGCACGCTGCTGTACACGGGCGACTTCAAGCTGCGGCCGGGCCGCTCCGCCGAACCGTGCGCCACCCCCCGTGCCGACGTGTTGATCATGGAAACCACTTTCGGCCTTCCCCGCTACGTCTTTCCCCCGACCGACCAGGTGCTCGCGGAGATCGTTGATTTCTGCCGGCAGGCGATCGCCGACCAGGAGACTCCCATCCTTCTCTGTTACAGCCTCGGCAAGAGCCAGGAGCTCCTCCAGAGCCTCGCCTCGGCGCAACTGTCGGTCATGCTGCACCCGCAAACCTTCCACCTCACGCGGATCTACGAGGAGCTGGGGCAGAAGTTTCCCCCGTACCAACTGTTCGCGCCCGGCAAGCTCGCGGGATCCGTCCTCATCTGCCCTCCGCAAGCGGGCCGGTCCGCGGCCCTGCAGGCGATTCTGGCCCGCCGCACCGCCGCCATCACCGGTTGGGCCGTCGACGCCGGCGCGATCTACCGCTACCAGTGTGACGCAGCCTTCCCGCTGTCCGACCACGCCGATTTCCCGGATCTGGTGGCCTTCGTCGAGCGCGTGCAGCCCCGGCTCGTCCTGACCGTCCACGGCTTTGCACGGGAATTCGCCCAGACGCTGCGCAGCCGCGGCCTCGAGGCGTGGGCGCTCGGCGCCGACAACCAGCTCGAGATGCGCCTGACGGATTGAGGGGAACCCCGGCGGCCCACGGCCGGAGCGTCGCCGCCGCGGGTTTTGGCAGAAGTTCCTTGCCTTCGTTTTTGTCCGCCCCACCTTTCTGCGGCGCACCTCGGTGCAATTCCGTGGTCTGAGTCCGCAAGTCCATGCGTTTCATCTCCCTTTCCGCCGTCGTCTCCCTCGTCCTTCTCGGCGTCCTCGGGGCGCGGCCCGCCCGTGCCGCCGCCTTTGCCGCCTTTGCCGACGGCGAATCTTTCACGTACCGGGTTGGATGGGGCATCTTCCCGCGCGCCGGCGAGATCACCATCGCGGCGCACGAGGAAAAGGATGAACACGGCGCTGCGGTCTTCCATATCACGACGGACACGGCGACGCGCGGCTTCGTCCGCGGCTTCTATTCCTACAACAATCGCGCCGAGGCCATGATCGACCGGCAGACCGGCCGGCTCACATTCATGCGGGAGAAGGGCTCCGACGGCGGGCAGCATCGCACCGACACCGAGACCACTTTCGATTACGTCCGCAACATCGCCTGGCACGTCGATCATTTCCGTCCGGATCGCTCCCAGCAGGTGGCCATCCCGGCCGGAGACCCCATTGATCTCATCAGCGCGCTGGTGCAGACGCGGGAGTGGAACCTCAAGCCGGGACAAAAGAAGGACGTGCTGGTCAATTTCAGCAACGAATTCTATCCGCTGGCCATCTATGCCGATCATTACGAGGAGGTCCGCACCCCCATGGGCGCCTACCGGGCGCTCCTGCTGATTCCGCGCATGGAGCAAAACCCCAAGGGGATCTTCAAACGCGGCGGCGAGATCAAGGTGTGGATCTCCCAAGGGGAGCAGAAGCTGCCCGTGAAAATGCAGCTCAAGCTGCGGTTTGGCTCGGCGGTCCTTTGGCTCTCGAAATACCAACGCTCCGCGCCCGCGGCCCCGCCGTCCCGGAAGCCCGGGGATTGAGCGCCGGCCCCGGCGATCCCCGGGTCGCGCGGGTCCGCCGGCGCGGCAAGGCCGCATGCGCATTCTGATCTTCCGGGGCGGCGCGCTCGGCGATTTTCTGCTCCTCCTCCCCGCGCTGCGGCTGCTCCGGGGACGCTGGCCCGCCGCGCACATCGAACTCGTGGGCAATGCGCGCGCCGCCGAGTTGGGGATCCTCGGCGGCTATCTCGATGCCGCCCACTCGCAAGATCAGGCGCGCTGGAGCGCCCTCTTTGGCGCTGCGCCGCTGGCGCCGGCACTGGCGGACTGGATCGCCGCATTCGACCTCATCCTCAATTACTGGCCGGATCCCGGCGGCCTGCTCGCCCGTCGGATTCAGGTTCGCCCCGGCCTGACCTGTCTCTCGGCGGCCCCGCAGCCGGCGGTGGCTCCGGCCGCCCGCCATTTCTGCGAGCCGCTGCGCGCGCTCGGGCTTTCCACCGACGATTTCGTCGGGCATCTGGCGCCGGAACGAATGTCGGCGCCGGCCGGTGCCCTGCCTGGCGATGACGGCCGCGGCCTCACCGCCATCCATCCAGGTTCCGGGTCGCCCCGCAAGAACTGGCCCCGGGCGCGCTGGCTCGAACTGGTTGACCGGCTTGACCGCCCGACCCTCCTCGTGCTGGGCGAGGCCGAGCGCGACTGGCTGCCCGGCTCCCGGCAGGCCGACCCGCGCCTGCATCCGGCCCGCGACCTTCCCCTGCCCACGCTCGCCGCGGCGCTCGCCCGCTGCCGGCTGTTTCTCGGACACGACAGTGGTGTGAGCCATCTCGCCGCCGCCGTGGGCACTCCGTGCCTGTTGCTGTTCGGTCCCACTGATCCCGCGGTCTGGGCGCCGCCCGGCCGCCACGTGCGGGTCCTGCGCCGGGGCGACGCGCTCGACGCCATCGGCGTGGATGAAGTGCTGGCGATGGCGGCCGGGGCCGACACCATTCGCGCACCGGGCACGCGCCGCGAACAGTGACGCCGCGAGTCGCGCAGGCCGCCGCGCGCTCACACTTCGCGGGCCAATACAAACCGCCAGGGCTTCCTGGCCCAGACGGGCCCGGCATAGTCAACGCCGACGCGGGGCTTCGCCTTGATCGCACCGCGCGGCACTCGCAGGCCCCGATCCTCGATCCACAGGCCGCTGCCGCGGTCGGCGGGCATTCCATTCAGCCGCCGGTCAATTCCCAGCTTCTTGGTCACCCGGCCTGGTCCATCCGCCCCCGCCACTCCGCGAATCAGCACCGCTGCGGGATGGTCGCGCGGCCCCGTCACCAGGTTGAGCATCTCATGTACGCCATAGCAGAGATAAACGTACCAGGCCCCGCCCGGCCCGTACATCACTGCGTTGCGCGCGGTGCGCCCGTGCCGCGCGTGGCAGGCGCGGTCGCGCTCGCCGTCATAAGCTTCAACGTCCGTGATTAGGGCGGCCATGCGACCGCGCGGTGTTGCGCGCACCAGGAATTTGCCCAGCAGCCCGCGCGCGACCGCGACCGTGTCTCTCCGCCGAAAGCTCTGCACTCTAACCATCCGGGGCATGGGGAATGTCTGGATTTCCTGTCACTGCCCGATAGGGGAATATCGTGCCCTTGCAAGCCGTCCCGCATGGGCGGGAGGCACCCGTCCTTCGCCCGCCGGCTGCTTTCGACTCGCACCGCCATCCGCCGCTTGAACGCCACCTCCAGCCCGCCGCATCGCTCCCTCCTTCGCCAGGCGCTGGCGTTGTGCATCGTCGACGGCGTCACCTCCAGCCCGCTCTGCTATCTATGGCTGCCCGGCAACTTCATCGTCGCCGCCCTGCTCACGGGTCTGTATCACCTGCCCGAGGCCGCCTACGGGTTGATCGTGTCGCTGCCGTTCTGGTGCAATTTCCTCCAGATCTTTCTGACGCCGGCGCTCGGGCGACGCTTCTCCGCCAAGCGCATCACGCTCGCCGCGGCCTGGGGCAACGCCGCCGGGTGGCTGGCCCTGACGGTCGCGCTGTCGTTCCTGCCCCGCGACCGTCCGGCCGAGAGCACGCCGGTCTTCTTCGCCTTCTTCCTCGGCTTCAGCCTGCTGGCCGCGGTCAATGGCGTGGCGTGGAATTCGTGGACGCAGGAATGGTCGCCCGAGCGCATCCGCGGGAAATACTTCGGCTTTCGCAACGGCCTGATTCAGGCGGCCACGGTGATTTTCCTTCTGCTGGTCTGGGCCGCGCTGGCCTTGTTCGAGGGATCGCTCCTTGCGTTGCAGGCGGTCTTTGTCCTGGCCGTGGTCCTGCGGGTCTGGTCGATCGTCGCCCAGCACCGTCTTCAGCTGGGCGCCGCCGCCGCCGGCGCGGGGCCGGCCCTCGCGTGGCGCGAGCAACTCCAGATCATTGGCCGCGACCGTTCCCTCGTCGCCTTCATCGCCTTCGGCGCCATCTGGGGTTTCGCCTACAATTGCCTGGGGCCGTTCTATCCGGTGTTCATGTACAACCAGCTCGGATTGTCGCTGTCCCGGGTGTGCCTGTTCATCATTCTCAATACGCTCAGCGCGGCGATTACCATGCCGACGTGGGGCCGCCTGCTCGACCGTCTCGGCAACAAGTCGGTGCTGGCGGCCGCGATTCTCCTCTGGCAGGCGCAGTACTTCGTCTGGCTCTTCCTGGACCGCGGCAACGCCTGGCTCCTCTATGGCTTGTGGATCTGGAACGGCTTCACCTGGGCCGGCTTCACGCTCGGCCTGTTCAACATGCTGCTGAAGCTCATCCCCGCGGAGGCGAAGACCACTGCGATCGGCATCAACATCGCGGTCACCTCGATCTTCACCGCCGTCGCGCCGATCCTCAGCGGCGCCGCCCTCACGTTCGCGCTGCGCCGGGGATGGAATCCCATGACCGTCTATCATTACGCCTTTGTCATCCAGATCGCACCCGCCCTGCTGGCCTGCGTCGTGCTCTTGCGCGTGCGCGAGCCGCGGGCCAGCTCGCTCTCCGCCGTGTTTGGCGCCATGCGCAATTTCCGCACGCTCGGCGCCATGCTGGGCCTGACATTCATCGCCAACTATGTTTTTGTGAAGTCGGTCCGCCGGCCGCCGCGATGATCCCCCACCTCTACACGCTGACCGCCAACCTGCTCTGGGAAACCACGTTCACCTTCGGCTCGTGGGAGCCCGGCCGCACGCAGCGGGCGCAGACCGCATCGTTCCAAGTCGGCGGCAAGGGCGTCAATGTCTCGCGGATGCTCGCGCGGCTGGGCGCGCCCACCACCGCCCTCCTTTTCCCCGGCGGGGCGACCGGCGCGGATTGCGAGCAATGGATTCGCGCCCACGGCGTCGCCTGCCAGACCTTTCCCGTGACCATGCCCACCCGCGCAGGCCTGGTGGTGCGGGCGGCGGGCCGGCCGGAAACCACCTTCCTCGGCCCCGACGTCCCCTTGGACGCCGCGGCCGTGCGCGCCTGCGCCCATTACCTGGACTCCTGCCCCGACGGCGACGTGCTGGCGGTGTGCGGCAGCGTGCCGGGGTGGGAGTCCGAGGCCTGCGGGCCGCTCCAGGCCGCGCTGAACCGGCGGCTGGCCCGCGGCCCCGTCGTGGCGGACACCTACGGCCCGCCGCTTGCGTGGCTGAGCGAACGGCCGCTGGCCTGGGCGAAGGTGAACCGAGTCGAGTTTGACGCGTTGTTTACCGAGGAGGAGCGCCGCGAACCGATGCCGGTCCGGCTGGCCGCCTCGCTCGAGCGCTGGCCCGTCCGGGCGTGGATCGTCACCGACGGTCCGCGGCCGATCTGGATTGCCGAACGCGGCCGCGCCCCCGAGAGCGTTCCGCCGCCGCCAGTTGCCGAGGTGTCCTCGACCGGCTCGGGCGATGTCCTCCACGCGTGTCTGCTGCACGCGGTGTTCCATCATCGGGAGACGCTGCGGCAGGCGCTGGAACAGGCTCTGCCCTACGCGGCCGCCAACGCGGCCCACGGCACCGTCGCCGACTTTCCTCTGAACAATCTGCCGGCCATTGGGTCAAACGCCCGGCGGTGAGGCGTCCGCGTCCTGCCTCTGACTCTTTCCCCATTTCCGCCATGAAAAAAGCCATCGCTCTCTCGCTCGCCGCGATCCTTGTGCTGATCGCCATCACAATCGGCTACCGCACCTACCGGGCCGAGGCGGCGCGCGCGGAGGCCGCCCTCCGGGCCGCCGATGCCGAGGCGCTCGCCGCGGCGCGCCGCGCGGACGCGGAACGCCGGGAGGCGGCCGAGGCGGAGGCCCGCCGGCTCGCCGGCCTGCAGGCCGCCCAGGAGTCCGAGGAGTTGGCGCAGCAGCAGGCTCAGCTTCGCGCCGCTGAGGCTGCCCGCTTGGCCGCGGAGGAGACCGCCCGCCGGCTGGCCGCCGAGCGCGAGCGCCTCGAGCGCGACAAGGAAGCGGCGGACGCCGAGGCGCTGCGCCAGGCTGAATTGCGGGAGAAGGAATTTGCGGAGGCGGAGGCGCGCCGGCTGGAGGCGCTCAAGCAGGTTGCGGAATTGGAACGCCGGAAGCGCGACGGCGCCGACCGCGAGGCCGCCCATGCCGCCGCCGTCCAGCGCCAGATGGAGATCGAAGCTGCCCGGATCAAGGAGGCTTTGCTCAGGCGCCCGGCCAATCCCGGCGATATTTGGTGGCGCCAACGCTTCACCACCGGCATCGATCTCTTCGACTCCCAGACAAAGTCGATCGGCGGGACCGGCAAGCCCATCCAGATGCAATAGGGGGCCGGGCGATCCATCGGTGGCGCGGGGCACGGGGAAAAAAACCGGTGGCGCCGCGCGCACCCCGATCATGGCGACGATTCGGACCAGCCCGTCGCGTGCGCCGATCGCCGGGCGCTCCGCCGGCGTGGAAATCCAACTTAATCCTTGCCTTGCCGGATGCGAAACCTCTTATTTCGCGGCTTCCATTCATGAAAGCCACGATTAAGACCCAGGGCCAGCAGTTCTCCGTGTCGGAGGGCGACGTCCTGATTGTCAATCGCTACCCCAAGACCGAGGTGGGGGCGACCATTGAGATCAAGGATGTCCTCGCGGCAGGAGAAGGTGACTCGTTTCGGGTCGGAACCCCGCTGCTCTCTGGTGCCAGCGTCACTGCCAAGGTGCTCGAAAACAAGCGTGGGAAGAAGGTGATTGTCTTCCGCAAGAAGAAGCGCAAGGGCTATGAGCGCAAGCGCGGCCACCGGCAGGAGTTGTCGGTGATCAAAATCGAATCGATCAAGGCCTAAGGAGATCTTCCGCCATGGCACATAAGAAGGGTCAATCCACCACTTTTAACGGACGCGAGAGCCACTCCAAGCGACTCGGCTTGAAGAAATTCGGCGACCAAACCGTCATTGCGGGCAATATCATCGTGCGGCAGCGCGGCACCAAGCTGCACCCAGGTCGGAACGTGGGCTTGGGACGCGATTTCACCCTCTTTGCCCTCAGGGACGGCGTGGTCAAGTACGACAAGGCTCACCGGCGCGTCAGCGTCGTGACAGCCTAGGTTTGTCCATCGCAGCATCCTGTAAAGCGCGCCGCCTCTTGGCCGCGCGCTTTTTGTTGGCGGTTTTCGGCGTGATTTCGGTCCGCCGGCTGTTAACTTACCGCCGGCATGTCCGATCGTCTGCAGGAATTGTTACGCCAGAAGGCCTTGCTGGACGAACACGCCGCCTGGCTCGAGCGCGAGATCGCCGCGGAGCGGACACGATCCGGGGGAGCGCCGGTGGCGGCATCTCCCGCGGCAGCGGCAACTCCCGTGGCGCCTGCGGGCGCCGCGCCGACGCTTGGCCCGGCCGAATCCGAGGCCGATGCTCTCCTCGATCAATACCGCGAGAATCCGCAGTCGATCCATCAAGCAGTGAAGAGGGGCTGCCTGCTCTATTTCTTCGCGGCGCTGGTTGTGGTGGGTTTGGGTGTAATCGTCATCTACCTGGTATATCGCGCCAAGTGACGACAGCGGCTGGCGCTTGCGTCCGCTCGGGGGTAGACTGGTTGTCGCACCCGGGTGCGGCGGACTGCAAATCATGCGCGCGAAGCCCGTGCTTTCCGGCCGCCAGTCGGAGCCGGCCCGGCATACGCTTTCCCAAATGCACAGCATTTGTGCGTTTTTTCCGAACTAATCTTCCCGGGGCCGGTCTAGCCTGCGGAACTTTGCTTCTTCCATTGTTCAAACTCGACACAGCCGGAGACGGCGCGGCCCTGCGTGAAATCACCCGGGCCATCCGGCGAATCTGCCTCCTGCAGGAAGTCGGCCGACAGGACGAAGCATCCGGGCTCGAAACCAGAATCCTCACCCCGCTGATCAATGCTTTTCGCGATGCGCATGGGCCCGATGCCCTCCCGGATGAACGCCTTCATGACATTCTCCGCGCGGAGCAGGCACGTGCCGGCGACGCGGCGGCGCTCAACGAACTTCTGGCTCCGCTCTTGGCGGAGTTCCTGGCCATCCCGGCGGAAGCCACCCGCACGGGCCGATCCTCGGGCGCCGGCGACGCCCTGCCTTCCTCTCGCCCGCGTCCCACTGTCAGCCCCGAAATCGCCGATCTGCTCGACGGGATGCTGGCCCAGGAGAAGCCGCGCGCAGCGGCCCGGTCGCGCCACCCCCGCACCCCAGCTTAGTCTCCTGCACCGTCCTCAATCCGTGAAACACAGTCAACGCCCATGAGCCCAACCACCCTAGAGAAACCCTCGCCTGCCGAAAAGACCGCCGCCTCCGCCTCGGTCGCCGCTCCGCCCGCCGCCCCCGCGCGCAAGACCGACCGCAAGATCATGCTCGCGGGCTTCGATCTTGGCACGAACAAATCCTGCATCCTGGCCGGCCCCGTCGGCGCCACGGACATCACCGTCAGCAAGATCGTGCCGACCGTGGTCGGCTACGTGCGCGATGGCATCGTCGACGGCATCATCGCCGGCAACGCCAGCATCCTCTTTGGCGAGGACGCGCTCAAGAACGCCCTGCACGTCAACCTGATCGCGCCGCTGGCCAAGGGCGTGATCGCCCATCCGGACGCGGCGCGCGATTTCTTCCGCCACATGCGCAGCCTGATCGACGCCAGCAGCACGGCGGAGATCCGGGCGGTCATCGGCGTCCCCGCCAACGCCGAGGAGGATGCCCGGGAGAACATCCGGGCGAGCGCGACGGGTGTGTTCGACCGCGTCCTGCTGATTCCCGAACCCTTTCTCGCGGCGCTCGGTTACCGCGACGATGCGCGGCTCAACCAGCCTAATTACGTCGATCCGGTGATCAATTCGCTCTTCATCGACGTCGGGGGCGGGACCAGCGATCTGTGCCTGATCCAAGGCTATTTTCCGTCGCGGGAGGACCAGATCAGCGTTTCGTTCGCGGGCGACGCCATCGACTCCCTCATTCACGAAGACATCGACCGTCAATACCCCGGCAACGGGCTGTCCCGCCAGACGGTGCGCGAGATCAAGGAGACGCATTCGTACGTCGGCCCCATCCGCAAGCCGACCGACGTACGGGTCATCATCGGCGGCAAGGCGCGGGTGCTCGAACTGGGTGAATCCATCGGGCGGGCGTGCAACGCGCTCCTCGACCGCATCTATCCCGCGTTGACGACCCTCATCGCGCGCGCGTCGTCCGACTCGGTGGTGCAACTGCTGCAGAACATCATCATCACCGGCGGCGGCAGCCAGATCCGCGGCATCGACACCGTGCTGCAGAAGCGCCTGGACGAGGAGGGCTACGAGGCCCCGAAAGTCCGCCTCGCCGGCCAGGATTACAAACGCTACGTGGCGATCGGCGCCCACAAGGCGGCCCGCGCCGCGCGCGAGAATCAGTGGCAGCACGTCCTGGACTGAGCCCGCATTCCCCCGGCTTCTGTCGGCGGCGCGGGCTGGGTCCCGCCTTGTCGCGCCGGGCTGATTCCGCCGGCGCCGGACCTTCCATCGCCGCTCAACCCGCCGCCGGATAGCTGCCGAGCCATTTGACCATCGGGCAGAACGAGCGCAGGCGTTTGACCGCCTCGCGCATCGCCGGATCGTCATGGTGGCCGGTCACGTCGATGAAGAAATAGTAGTCCCAGGGCCGCTTCTTGCTGGGACGCGATTCAATCTTCGACAGATTGATGCCGCGCTTGGCGAGGGGCATGAGCATCTTGAGCAGGGCGCCGGGATGCGAGGCGGCGTCGTCTCCGAGCGAGATCAGGAAGCTGGTGAGATCGCGGCCGCCACCGACCCGGCCGGACGATTGCTTCCCGATGACGAAGAACCGCGTGGTGTTGTCCGATTTGTCCTGGATGTTCGGCACCACCACCGGCACGCCATAGAACTCGGCCGCGAGCGGGCTCGCCACCGCGGCGGCCCCCGGCGTCTTCTTGGCGATCTGCACCGCGCTGGCCGTGCTGGCCGAGGCGAGGACCTGCGCGTGCGGCAGATTGCGTTGCAGCCACATCCGGCACTGCGCCAGCGCCTGGTCCTTGGAATAGACCTTGGTGATCTGCTCGAGCGGCGAGCTCGAGATCAGGGCGTGCGTGATCTCGAGGTAGATCTGGGCGACCACTTTCAGGTCGGAATCGACGAATTGATCCAGGGCGTCGCGCACCGAGCCCTCGGTGGAGTTTTCGATCGGAATGACGCCGAATTCCGCCTCGCCTTTCTCCACGGCCGTAAAGATGTCGGCAATCGTGGCGATGCCGTGGTAGTCGACGCTGGCGCCGAACTTCTTGATGGCAGCCTGATGCGTGTTGGTCGCCTCAGGGCCGAGATAAGCCACGAGCAGGGGTTTCTCGAGGGCAATGGCCGCCGACATCACCTCGCGGTAGATGGCGCGCAGGGCGGCATGCTTCATCGGCCCCCGATTCCGCGCGCAGACGGCGCGCAGCACCTGGTCCTCGCGTTCCGCCACAAAGATCCGGCCGTCCTTGCGGCGCTTCAGCTTGCCGATCTCGGCGGCGAGGCCGAGCCGCTGGTTCAGCAATTCGACGATCCGGCCGTCGAGCCGGTCGATTCTCTTGCGAAGGGAGTCGAGATTCATGACGGAGGAGCTGGTTCGGGAGGTTTGGCCGTGGGCGGCCCGCCGCTTTCGGCGCCGCCGCCCGGCGCCGGTTCGGCCGCCGGGGCGTCCCCTGTCGCCGGCGGGAACTTCTGCGCGCGGGCGGCGCGGGCCGCATCGTCGAGCGACAGCTGTTCCTCGCCCTCCTCCGAGAGGCCCATCTCGCGATCGGAGGGATGCGTGGGATTCATCGCGCTTTGCAGCCAATCGTCAATCTGCCGCTGCGAGAGCACGTCCGAGGCCGGCAGGTCGTCGAGCGACCTCGCCCCGATGAAATCCAAGAACGCCTCGGTCGTCCCGTATTGAATGGGGCGGCCGGGCAGTTCGGCCCGGCCCACCACCTGGATGAGTTCGCGTTCGAGCAACCGGTTGAGACCCGCGTCCGCCGAGACCCCGCGGATGTGCTCAATCTCGGCGCGGGTCACCGGCTGGCGGTAGGCGATCACCGCCAGGGTCTCCATCGCGGACTGGCTCAGTTTCAGCGGGGCCGGCTCGTCGCGGAGGACCCGCACCCAGCGGGCGAAACGCGGATGCGTCACCAGGCGGAAGCCCTGGGCGGTCTCGGTCAGCAGGAACACCTCGCCGGCCGCCCGCAGCTCAGCCGCAATCTCGCGCGTCGCCTCCCGGATCTGCGCCAGCGTCACCAGCGCCGGCACGTCGCGGCACGGATCCTCCTCCGCCGCCGGCAATTCGGCCGCGGGCGGCGGGCCTTCCGGCCCGGCGTCGGTGCCGTCGCCGCCCGGTGTCCTGGCCTCGCCGGCTGCCTCCGGGCCGGGCGCCAGCGGGTCCGACTCATGGAATCGCGTGAAAACCTCTTGGATCTCATTGATCGAAAGAGGCCGGCTCGAGGAAAACAGCAGCGCCTTGAGGACTTGCTTGAGGTTGAACGCCATGCCTGGAATGAAGGTTCAGTGTGTTAGCGGCCCAGCCGCCCTCGAAGCAACCACGAAAACGGGCGCGGCGGTGCGCCAAGGCGCCCGCTGCCTGGACGCGGGGCTGCCAGCCTGCCGGAACCGGGTGATCCGCCCCCCCCTACTCTTTCAGTTCCACCACCGCGACGATCTCGACGGTGGCGTCGCGGGGCAGTCCCGCCACCGCGACCGCCGCGCGCGCGTGCTTGCCCGCCTCGCCAAAGACCTGGACAAACAGGTCGGAGGCGCCGTTGACGACGGCCGGGCTGTCGGCAAAACCCGCCACCGCGTTGACGAATCCGCTCACAAACACGATTCGTTTCACCGCGTCGAGACTCCCGGTGGCGGCCTTGATGTTGGCCAGGGTGTTCAGCGCGCACATCCGCGCGGCCTCGTAACCGGCTTGCACCGTCTGCTCACGGCCGACCGGCCCGGCGTGGGTGATCTGCCCGCCTCGAGTGCAAATCGTGCCGGCGCAATACAGCAGGGCGCCCGCCCGCACCGCGGGCACATAGCTGCCGGCCGCGGCGGGCGGCGCGGGCAGATCCAGACCAAGTTCAGCCAGCCGGGCGTCAATGTTCATGGGAAGACCGCCTCACGGGGGCGGCACGAAGTCGAGCGCCGCCACCGCCTCCACCGACACGGGCTGGTCCAGCACCCCCACCTCGCGCAGC
>Ga0335085_10003731_pt1 | contig 25936 bp, 22 predicted proteins | sample Lox_Sample_45_FD_206712 | JGI IMG/M metagenome (GOLD analysis project Ga0335085, IMG submission 206712) | Soil microbial communities from Loxahatchee National Wildlife Refuge, Florida, United States - Lox_Sample_4.5 | ecosystem: Environmental > Terrestrial > Soil > Wetlands | place: USA...
CCCTAGGAACGAAGAATACTTTTACCTGAAACCACGGCGATTTGGATTTCATCTCGAGGCTACGACGTCTCGTGATTTTGCTCGTTAGTCTCCTTCTCAGCCGACGCTTAGGCGAACATCGGCGCTGATCACTGAATGGTCACAATAAATCGGCCATCTTGACGAATTAAGTTGTTGAATGAAAAGGGGTTTAGGCTCAAAGAATACAGCCCTGAAAAAAGGCTGGCGTCGGGGGTCCAGCTCCCTCCCTGGCCACCAAATCATTAACCTGCAATAATTTACCTATCATCGTTGATCCGATACATCGCGCTGCGATTCTTGTAAATCGATCCTGTTCGATATTCATAATCCTCTCTGTCCGCTAAGGTTAACGCGTGGTAGAGAGCAGACCAGAAGGGCTTGGCGTCTGCCATTAGCATTTAATATTTAATAAGGTTAGGTATAGCAGGAGTGAAGTCTATTTCTCCGGCCTCTGCCTCGCTTCAGTGGCTGGACGGGGCTGGCGCGTCAGAAATCCTCTCCCCCTTGGCACTCTAGGTTCTTTTGGGGTGGGTTTCGATAGGATTGATAAGCGTTGGGTCGTTTTGTTGTACCGTGGACGGGCTAGTTTTGGTGGAATCCGCGTAGAGAAGATGTCGGACTTTTGGCTCACCGGCGACGTAACTGTAGACCAGTTGCTCCAAGTGACGATCCGCTTTTGTTTGCCGCTCGTGTTGACGCAGATGTTCCGCCCACGAATGCACCAGAAAGATCTCCACAAACCGATTGGCTGCTTCGGTATCGCGATAGATTCCCCACCGATACGCACCATCGCGACGCCTCGTCCGGGCATATTTGCGGATGGCCTTAATAAACTCCGCCTCCTGCCCTGAAACGACGGAGTATTCGATTGTGACCAGCACCGGGCCCTCAAGAAGCTCGCCGCCAACCTCCTTGACAATGACTGGCATACGCCAGTGATTCCAGGGAGTAAGATCTGCCGTGGAGTCCGGAAGTCTGGCGAAAAGCGCAAGCATCACGCTCCCAACAGTTCCGATCCCGGAACAGATGAGGGCGAGCCCGATGCCTCGTCGCTGAGCCACACCTCCCCAGACTGCACTACCAAGCGCAAAACTCCCCATGTACACGAGTGAGAAAATTGCAAGCACTCTTGCTTGTACCCAATCCGGAGCCAGGTTTTGGACCAAAGCATTGATGAGCGAAATGAACAGAACCCATGCCGCGCCGCTCACGAGAATGACCGGAGCAAGTGCACTCAAACTGTGCAAACGAGCGATCACTATGATCCCGACGCCCACAATCACAACGCCCGCTGAGACAATCATTTCCGTCGAAAAACGCGCGCGCAGCCCTTGCATAATTAATGCGCCGCCGATCGAACCCAACCCAAAGCACCCCAGTAACACCCCATACCCGATCGCACTGTTATTCACGCTCTTGGCGACCGATGGCAGTAGCGCAAACAGCGTGCTGGTAAAGAACATAACGATCCCAGTCCGAACCAACACAGTGAGAATCGCCGGCGAGTTGCGAACGTAGCGAATGGCCGCGGCGGTGGCTCCGGTCAAGGTTTCTGCCGGGGCTGTCCGCTCGCGGATTGGTCTCTTCCATCTCGCGACTACGAGAATGACTCCGAAAAACGATACGACGTTTGCGACAAAAGCCGTGGCCACACCTGCGGCGGCGATCACCGCTCCCGCCACCGCGGGCCCCACCGCTCTGGCGAGATTGAATTCGATCCCGTTCAAGGCCGATGCTGCTGCCAGGTCTTCCTTGCAGACCAATTCAGGCAGGATGGCGCGCCATGCGGGATTTTCAAACGCATCTCCAGCGGAAAGCGCAAATGTCAACGCAAGCAGCAACCAGGGTGAAGTGAGGCCGCTAATGGTCAGAACGGCCAGAACCAATGCAACGCCGACCATCCAGGTTTCGGTATACAAAATGAGTTTGCGGCGATCGAAGATATCGCCGGCGGAACCCGCAGGCAGCGCCAGCAGGAAGTAAGGCAGCGAAGCAGCAGTTTGTATGAGCGCGACATAACCCGGGCCGGCGCGCAATGAAACCATCAACCACGCAGCGCCAACGTTCTGCATGAAGGTGCCAATATCGGAGAGAAGATCTGCGATCAGCAGATGGCGAAAGATCGGAACCTGAAGTGGCCGCCCTAAGCCTGCCGGCTCTCGTGTCGCTGAATCTTTTGCTGTGTCGATCGCCAATCGGATTCCTTAAACAGGCCTCACTCCAGGATCTTTGACTTTAGCGTACTCGAATCTCTAGCTTATGCGACTCGTGTGGGGCGTGTATCGCCTTTGTGGGCTGCTACAGTTCAGCAAGCGCTCGGTGGACGAGATGGATAGCGATTGCACCTTCGCCGACGGCCGAAGCGACTCGCTTTACGTTCCCCGACCGAACATCGCCCACGGCGAATACGCCCGGAAGACTCGTTTCCAGCATCTGCGCACTGCGGGCCAGCGGCCAGGCGGGTTGGTCAGTGGAACCATCGAGATCGCGTCCCGTGAGAATGAACCCTTTGGCGTCGAGCGCGACACAACCCTTCAGCCATTCGGTTCGCGGCGATGCGCCGGCCATGATGAAAACGTGTCGAATGGGGACTGTGGCGATTTCGCTGGTCTGGTTATTGCGCCATGTGACGCGCTCGAGGTGCGAATCGCCTTCGAGCGAGATGATTTCGGTGCGGTAATGAATTTCGATGTTGGGATTCTGCTCAATGCGCTGGATGAGATAGCGGGACATCGTGTCTGAAAGCCGGCCGGAACGTACGAGTATGTGGACCTTGCGCTGGGTCTCCGACATGTAAACGGCGGCCTGGCCGGCGGAATTACCTCCGCCGACGACGATAATGTCGTCGTCGCCGCAGAGTTGGGCTTCCATAAAGGTGGCGCCGTAATAGGCGCCCTGTCCTTCGAAAAGGGCGAGATTAGCGATGTGCGGTTTATTGTATTGCGCCCCGGTGGCGATGACGACCGAGCGCGCGGCCAGTTCGACGCTGTTATCGAGCACGACTTTGTAGGGGCGGCGGGCGCATTCGAGGCGCACTACGTTGTGGGCAATCATCATCTTGGCGCCGAATTTTTCGGCTTGGGTGATCGCCCGGCTGGCGAGTTCCTGGCCGGAAAGGCCGTAGGGAAAACCGAGATAGTTTTCGATTTTGGAGCTGGAGGCGGCCTGTCCGCCGGGCGAATCGGTCTCGATAACAAGGACGTCGAGACCTTCGGAGGCAGCGTAAACGGCGGCGGCGAGTCCAGCGGGACCTGCGCCGACAATGATGAGGTCGCGCAGTTGCGCGGTGTCAACGTCCGCGTTGAAGCCGAGGCACTCGGCGACTTTCTGAATTGTGGGATTGCGGAGGACATAGCCCTGGCCGCAGATTATGACCGGAATTTCGTCAAGCTTGACGTTGAAGCGATCGAGGAGTTCCTGTGAGGCTTTGTCGGTATCGAGATCGATATACGTGTACGGATGGCCGTTGCGAGTGAGAAATTCGCGCAAGCGGAGGGTCTGCGCGGAGTGGCGGGAGCCAAGAAGTATCAGGCTCCCGTAGCCGCGGCTGATGAGTTCGAGGCGGCGGAGGATGAAAGCGCGCATGAAAATTTCGCTGAGCTCGGCGTCTTTGGCGATGAGCGAGCGGAGGGCGTCGCCGGTGAGTTCGACGAAATCGCCGGGTTCGATGACGCGTCCGCGAACGAAGACGCGGCGGCCGGAAATCATGGTGAGTTCGCCGGTAAAGCCGCCGGCACGGTGGACGGTGATGGGGCGTTCGCCGTCGAGTCCCGGCTGCACAACTTCCATGCTGCCGGAAAGGATGACAAAGAAGGGAATGTTGGTGTCGCCGACATCGAAAAGAATTTCGCCGCGGCCGACGTGCCGGACGCGGCCCTGAAGGCGAATCCGATCGATTTGCGATGGAGAGAGGGTCGGGAAAATTTGCGTGCGCGCATCAAGAGCGCTGAGTATCGGAGGTGTAGCCATTTTTGGTTCCTTTAACCCTGGGTTGCGGACTGGATTCATTAGAGTGCAAAGCTTCCAAGAAAGTCGCACTGTGCCGGATCGTGAGCTGGAGAAACGAGTCTACAGTTACGTCGTCGGCGAGCCGAAGGTACGACATCTTCTCTACGCTGACTCCACAAAAATATAGCCTCACGCTTGGCGTTCGATGAAAGACGCGCGCCGCAACAGAGCAAATTGGTTGAACACGTTAATTGCATCGTTACGCCGAGAGACATTGAGACAAGAACTGAGCACCGGAGTTGTGAAATGACTGGCAACAGCTGAAGCACCAACCGATCGGGTTCCTCAAGCACTCGCAACTGCAAGGGATTTTTGGCCTTTAGCACACGCGAATCGTTCATCTATTTCCAACAGCTGCATCTCCTCCTCAACCAAGCACCTCTTTGGGCCGGCGACCATCCACGAACCTGGTTTCGTTCGTACTACGCGTGCGGTTCACAATAAGCACACTGAAGCCGCACGCGAATGTTCTCAATTCGAAGCTGGGACACCGAATGTCGCGATATCTGGCGATTTTTCTTCGCCACCGTGTCGACCTGCTGAGATTGCTTCTTTTGCAAGACTTTCTACTGCCAGGCGAGTTTCTTTCACCATTGTCGCGCACCCGATTACCAAACCAGCGACGCCCACAGTGCCCGATGACAACCCCAAAAGAGCGATGACGATGAACGCCGCATGCAAAGCAGAAGTAGTAAGGACGGCACCCAAAAGTGAAATCAGCGCAGCGGCCGCGAAGGAACCAAGGGACGTGTAGAACAATTTCAGAGCCCGAAGAACGAGTGTCCAGCGTACTTCAAGAACTTGCAATTGATGCTGATAGAACGGGCAACTCTCGTCCGTCGGTGCGAGAGACGTGAGTTGCGATGACACAATGCGCGTTCTGTCTACGATGCGGCCCAGTTGGTTATTTGTGCCCAGGCACAACATGCTCGACGCGCTGGTCAGAATTGCCGGCGCAACGACGATTGTTAATACAGCGAAAGGATTTTCTGTAAACGAAGTCACTCAAGCACCGGTTCAAGAACGAGTCACCTCAACGACGAAATCTCTGCTAAAAGGCATCGAGGTCGATTCATGCTTCACAGCAGATCCTCGACTGCAATCGGCAGGTGCCTAATTCTCCTGCCGGTGGCATGATACACAGCGTTGGTAATCGCGGGCGCGACCGATACTGAGGTGAGCTCACCTAACCCTTTTACGCCGATCGGGCTCGCTTCCTCATCAAAGTCACCGACGAATAAAACATCAAGTTTTGGTATGTCTGCACACGTGGGTACGAGGTAACCCGAGTAATTCCGATTCAGAAATCTCCCCAAAGCTGGATCGGTTTCCGTCTTTTCAAACAGAGCCTGCCCTACGCCCCAGATAATGCCGCCGATGGCCTGGCTGCGCGCAGTCTTAGGGTTAATAACCCTACCGCAATCGTAGGCGCCGACGAAGCGATTCAGACGCACGAGGCCAAAGTCCGGATCGACGCGCACTTCAGCGAACACAGCAGAGAAACTGAATACAGCTTTCGGTCCTTCTGCCGCCGGGTCGTAATTGCCGTCGCCGACCAAGAATGTCAGCTCGTTTCTCGTCAGTAGCTGGGCATATGTGACGCTGACGTTCTTGCTGCGCAGCATCAGCTTGCCGTCTTCGACGAACACGTCACGCGAGTCCGCGTTGCGAAACGGCGAATAGCCGCCTGTTCGAGCTAACTCAATCGCTTGCTCACGCGCCGCCTTTGCAGCTAGCATGACCGACCCACCCGCATTGGCTGCTGTGGCCGATCCTATCGACGCGTGCGATGTTGGCAATCTGGTATCGCCAATGCGCACCACCACTTTCTCCGGGAGCACACCCAGCGTGTCCGCGGCGACCTGCTGAAGCACCGTATAAGTTCCAGTGCCCAAGTCGTGAGTTCCAGCTTCTACCAATGCGGAACCGTCCGCTCGCAACGTGACCCGCGCTTGTGCCGGCCATCGCCAATGCGTGTAGATGGCGCCTGCCATCCCCTGTCCGATCAGGTAGCGGCCGTCACGCATTGAGCGTGGCTCAGGAGTTCGTTTCTCCCAACCAAACCGCGCAGCACCTTCAATCAGACATTTCCGCATTGCGCGCGAAGAGAATGGCCGTTGCGTGTGTGGATCAATATCGGTGTCGTTGAGTAAGCGTAACGTGACGGGATCCACACCAGTCTCATAAGAAAGTTCGTCCAGTGCGGTTTCGACAGCAAAGTGCCCGAGCGCTTCGTGGGGAGCACGAAGGGCCGTCGGTGTATTACGGTTCACATGCACGATCTTGTGATTCGTCGAAATGCCTCCGCTCGCATCCCAGAGGGAGCGAGGGCAAAGCGCCGCATACTCAATGTAGTTGTCGAATATGGAAGTGGGCGAAATACTATCGTGGCGGATTCCTGTCAGCTTCCCATCTCTGCGAGCGCCCAGTGCAACGGTCTGAATACTTGCCGCCTGATGTCCTGCCATTGAATACATCTGCGCACGGGTGAGTTGAAGATGCACCGGTCGCTTCAATACCTTTGCTGCAAGCGCCGCTAGTAAGGTGTGCGGCCAGACATAACCTTTGCACCCAAAGCCACCGCCGATGAAATGAGAAATGACGGTGATCTTCGTCAGCGGGATACCGAGCACCATGGATACCAGTTCTCTCGTCCCGAAAATGTGCTGCGTCGATTCGTACAGCGTCAGTGCGCCATCTGCATCCCAAATGGCGGTCGTTGCGTGCGGCTCCATCGGGTTGTGGTGCCGATCGCTTGTTGTGTATGTTTGCTTGATTGTGATTTCTGCGTCTGTAATTGCCGCATCGGCATCTCCAACCGACGAAGCAACCGGCCACAGAAACTGCGGAGGGTCCACAGCGTTCTTTACTGAATCGAGGCCAAAAACTGCAGGTTCTTCAGTTTCGTAATCGACTTCAATCAACGTGCCGGCAAGGGCTGCCTGGTCAAGCCTTGCTCCGACTACCAGCGCTATAGGCTGGTCGCCGTAGAGAACCTTGTCGTCTTGCAGTGGCAGATATGATTGGCCATGGGGATGAAGATGGCTCCAGGGCTTCGGCGTGGGGTTCATGCGCGGCATATTCTGATACGTAAATACTGCCGATACGCCAGGAACTCGCTCCGCAGCTCTCACATCGATTGCCCGGATCCTACCTCTAGCTATGCGGCTACTGACTATTGCAGCGTGGAGGAGAGCTGGGACTGCAATATCTGCGGTGTAATCGGCTTTGCCGGTCACCTTGAGCCGGCCATCGAATCGTGAGATGGGTTGCCCGATCGCTCTCATGCGCGTGCTCCTGCTATCTGCAGCGCCCTTAGTACCACGCGCTGCGCGAGTTCAACCTTGAAGGCGTTATGGGTGAGCGGGCGGGCGTCAGTGAACGATCTCCGGATTGCCAATTTCAGTTTGTCCGTTTCATTCAGGGGTATAGCGCGGAGTGCTTCCTCGGCTGCTCTCAGTCGCCAAGGCTTGTGCGCGACTCCTCCCAGGGCCAACCTCGCCGATTCGATCCGCTTACCATCTATTGCAACCGCTACTGCCGCGGATACCAGGGCAAATTCATAGGACTGGCGATCGCGAACTTTAAGGTAATGGGAAGCGCGCCCTTCTATTCTTGCGGGTACCTCGACTGCAACGATGAGATCGCCGCGTTCGATCACGTTATCTCGTTCTGGGGTGTGTCCAGGCAGACAATGAAAATCGGTGAACGGAATTGATCGTTCTCTATCGGGCCCACGTATGATGACATTTGCGTCCAAGGCAGCAAATGCCACCGCTACATCGGAGGGATGCGTAGCCACACAATTATCAGACCAGCCAAAGATTGCGTGATTGCGATTGACACCGTAGAGAGCCGCGCAGCCAGAGCCGGGCCGCCGCTTGTTGCAAGGGAGATCATCCTCATCGCGAAAATAGGCACAACGCGTACGCTGCATGATGTTGCCACCCATCGAGGCCATATTTCGTAGCTGTCCCGATGCGGCGAACAGTAGGCTTTCAGCTATGACCGGGTAGCGATGCCGCACTTCCATATCGGCGGCGACATCGCTCATTCGAGCAAGTGCACCAATGCGCAACCCTCCATCTGGCAATATTTCGATGGCAGCCATGCCGGGCAGCCCGTTGATATCCAGCAAACGATCGGGACGAGTTGCACGGTCTTTGATCAAACCGATGAGGTCAGTACCGCCCGCGATGAATGCGGCATGAGGATCCCGTGCATGTGCCACGATGGCGGCCGAGGAATCGCTAATTCTTGACAGCGTGAAAGGATGCATAATTCAAGTCCTTCGCGCTGCTTCAGCGATAGCGTCGACGATATTTGGATAGCAAGAGCAACGACAGAGATTGCCGCTCATCCGCTCTCGAATTTCTGCCTCGGAAAGGTCAGCTCCTCGAAAGGCTTTCGTAACGTCTTCGGTGGCCGCGCTCGGCCAGCCCGCTTGCGCTTCCCGGATCATGGCGATTGCCGACATGATCTGTCCGGATGTACAGAAACCACATTGGAACCCGTCGTACTCGATGAATGCTTGCTGGACCGGATGAAGTTGTCCATCGCGTTCTAATCCTTCGATCGTGGTGATTTGCTGACCAGCGTGCATTGCCGCCAGTGTCATGCACGACAGAACACGGCGTCCATCAATGTGGACCGTGCATGAGCCGCATTCGCCTCGGTCGCATGACTTTTTGGGGCCGGTCAAACCCAGTTCATTACGCAATGCGTCAAGTAGCGTGGTGCGCGGCTCAACTGCAAAACTACGTGCTTCTCCGTTGACATTCATATTGACCTGCACGGTCAATGCCTGACTCGTCTGGGTACTAATCATCTTGTCCCCTTGTTGGCCGCAATCAGCGCCGACGTTTACCGGGCTTCCGCCAGGTGCTTCGAAATTCCGAGATCATCCAGTCGCACGTGAACACTGTCAAAAGAGTTGGAGTTGCAGTGTCCCTTCTGCATGAATTGCCATCCAGTGACTTCAGGATTGCAAATGACATGCCAACAGCTGAGCTCGGATTATTCGTTGAAATGATGCGAGTTGGACCGGTTCAATTTGGAAGGCAGATGTTTGTGTCAAAATGTCAGTTTTGCTCGTTGACAGGGGGTCCGAGATCTCCGATCTAGAGACAAACGACACGATCTGGCTGATCCAGTAGAATCAGCGCGTTGTGTGGAATAGACTTCTTGACCCACAATGGAGGTAAATGAATTCCCCGCCAAAAGTCGCGATCAGCGTAGATGCGGGCGTTAGGCAGGCGAATGGGCAACGCTACGAAGCCGTCCTTCGCCTCAGCGAAGCCCTTTCACTGTGCCGGGAGCCAGAGGACCTGACCAAAGTTCTTTCAGAGCAATTGCGCGAATTCCTTGAGTTCTCGCATTTCTACGTCATTGTTTATAAACAAAATTCTGCAGAAGTCGAATGGGCGGTGTTGGGCCAGGAAAAGAATCTCATAGCTGTCTACTCGGATATTCCAGTCCAGGACCGGCCGTCATGGCGGGCATACGCGTCGCAGGAGCCCCTCCACATTGCTGACTTAACTTCAGATGAGCGGATTCCGGCACGTTTAAAACAGAACCTCGCAGACCAAGGGATCAAACAAGGCTCATTGGTTTTTGTTCCTCTTACTACGCCGCATCGGCGTTTGGGTGCTTTGGGCATGTCTGGAGACCCTGGGATTGCTTACAGCGACGATGACATTAGCTTCTTGCGACTAATTGGTCGGGTTGTCGCACTTGCGATTGACGACAATTTCAATCTCAAATTGGCCGAGGCTGCAAACGCGGAATTGCAACGTCAGAATGAGCGACTGCAACAGAGTGAACGAGAGCTACGCGAGATTATAGAAACCATTCCGTGTATGGCATGGTCGGCCGCAGCAGATGGGGCTGCACAATTCTTTAACCGTCGCTGGTTGGATTACGCTGGCCTTACGGCGGACCAAGCGGAGAATTGGGGTTGGACGGTCGCTGTGCATCCGGACGATCTGAACGCGCTCGTGGATTATTGGCGAACCGTTGTGGCCTCCGGCCAGTCGGGTGAAATCGAAGGGCGCTTGCGGCGTTTCGACGGTGTATATCGCTGGTTTTTGTTCCGGGCAACCCCATCCCACGACGACAAGGGCAACGTTGTGAAATGGTACGGTACAAATACCGATATTGATGATCGTAAGAAAGCAGAGCAAGCTCTAACGGTTCAAAACAGCTGACTCCAGTTGCTTCTGAAGGTTACAAATCAGATCACTGCGAATCTGGAGCTCCGGGATGTACTGCGCGAAATCTCAGCCTGCATTCGCGAGGTCATGGACTGTGATGTAGTGCACATCTCGGTTCGGGAGAATGGGACTGGCGAATTCCGGATCTATGCACTTGATTTCCCGGAAGGTAAGGGGCTCATTAAGGAAGATTTGGTGATCACCCCGACGGGTGCGGGCAGAAGAGCTCTTGACACCCTCAAACCTACGATCAGGAGCATAGAACAACGTCACGAATTTCCACCCGACTATTATGAATTGCTGGTCGCGGAGGGCGTGAAGAGTCAGTACGTTATACCTCTTGTGAATCGAGGGCAAGCGGTTGGGGTGTTGGCAATTTCTCGGACCACAGAGACTCCGTTTACTTCAGAGGACATCGACTTCGTCAGCGAGGCTTCTGGTCAGATAGCCATTGCCATCGAAAATTCGCTGGCATACCGCGAAGTTTCCGAACTCAAAGAGAGACTAGCCCAAGAGAATCGTTACCTCGAACAAGAGATCCGTGGCGACATAGAGTTCGGGCAAATTGTGGGGAACAGTCCGGCCCTCAAACACGTCTTGCACCTGGTCGAAACTGTTGCTCCCACTGATTCAACCGTCTTGCTCCTCGGCGAAACAGGAACGGGGAAAGAGTTGATCGCTCGCGCCGTTCATGAGCATAGCCGTCGGAAGGACCGAATATTCGTGAAGGTGAACTGCGCTGCCATTCCGACCGGGCTTTTAGAAAGCGAATTGTTTGGACATGAAAAGGGTGCATTCACGGGAGCCATTAGCCAGAAGATTGGGAGGCTGGAGTTAGCCGATGGGGGCACATTCTTCCTGGACGAAGTGGCAGACATTCCCTCGGAAGTCCAGCCGAAGCTTTTGCGAGCACTTCAAGAACAAGAATTTGAGCGACTGGGAAGCACGCGTACTGTGAAGGTAGATGTTCGCTTGATTGCTGCCACCAACCGCGATCTCGAAACGATGGTTGCAAGCCGCGAATTTCGCAGTGATCTGTATTACCGCTTAAACGTTTTTCCGATTCGAGTTCCTCCGCTGCGTGAGCGCAAAGAAGATATCCCGCTGCTAGTCGGTTATTTTGTCCAGAAATTCGCGAAACAGATGCAGAAGCACATCAAACGAATTCCGCCGGCGGTAATGAAGGCATTCATTGCCTGGGATTGGCCGGGGAACATCCGCGAGTTGGAAAACTTAGTGGAGCGCTCTGTCATCCTAACCCGTGGCAGGGGGCTTGAGGCACCACAGCTGGAATCGTGGAAGTCGAATACTCAAGAGCATGAGCGCGAAACGACGGATTCGCGTCATGAGGAAATAGCGGAAATTGTAAGAAATACTCTTCAGGCGCTAAACAAAAAACCGATTCTGGCCGATACCCGGCAGCACAAAAGCGCAGAACGTGCGACGAAACAACGAGACGAGATCATGCGTGCGCTCACGGCAAGTAAGGGTCGTGTGGGCGGAAGTGGCGGAGCTGCCGCGCTTCTGGGAATCAATCGCACGACACTCCTAGCGCGGATGAGAAAGCTTGGTATTGATCCCAAAGAGTACGCCGCGTAATCGACGGTCCGCTCTGGGCCGTGTCAAACCAGACAGATTGACACTTCGACTTCATTTCTGCTGATTTGCATCCTCTCCTGAAAATTAAAGCCGTTACAACTGCAAACTTTGGCGAGCGTGTTGCATTCTCTCACCTTCACGGAAGTGTGGAATGTTGAAGATTTCTGTGGTAGAAAGCCCACGCCGATGCCGACTGGTGGTCGAGGGTATTCTCGTTGAGCCTTGGGTAGCCGAACTCCTTAGCGAGTACACAAGAGCTAAAGAGCATCTTGATGGTCGTGAACTTGTCATCGATGTCACAAACCTTAGTGCCATCAGCGCAGCCGGGGAAGAAGCTCTCCTGGAACTGATCGACGATCATGCCAGATTCCACTGTGGCGTCTTTACGAAGCAAGTCTTAAGGCAACTCGCGTCGAAGCGACGGTCGAAATGAACCTTGGAATGGCGGTGTCGACGACTACAACGAGGCTGCGTCCATTAAGTTGGGGTCTGCAGTGTCAAAGTTTGAAGGTTGACAGTTTTAACACTTGAGCCCGCGCTTCACGCTTTGCCTACACCGGTACAGTTAAGGATCAATCAGTTAGCGGAAAAAAGTACTTGGCATCGGGATTGCCATTGCCAACGGTATATCAACGCCAATCAGAAACGGGCTTACCAACTCTTTGAGGAACGTGAATGCAAAAGGTATGGCCATGCTGTTGATGATTGGATTGATGCGGCGATCCAGCTTGCGCCCGAGCGCGCGACACAGGTGCAATTCAACAGAGCCGAATAGGCGAGAGGAGTGAGGAATATGGCAAGTAATCAGTCAACGGGCATGCCGCCCGCGAGCAAGCGGGAGTCGTCGCCGGCCCTAAGAGGAGCGATACCTACACCGATCGAAGAGAACAAGTCCCTGGTTCGCCGATTCATCCACGCCATGCGGTGAGTGCTCCAAGCGGATGATTCTTACTTGTGTGAATCATTCGGAGGTTAAGACCATGATGGAGACAAGACCGCAACAAAACCAAAGACACACATGAACGAGCTGCTTCGAGACGCAATCGCTGCGGGCGCAGCGGAAAAGTAAGAGTAATTCAACCTACAGCTTCGAGCACAGGAGGATTTCATGGCATTCAAAGAGAACTACTTCGATACTTATCGCAGCCTCAAGCTGACGCGAGACGCAAGTGGTGTACTAGTTGTTGAATTTCACACAAACGGTGGGCCGTTCATTATGAGTGCGCAAGCTCACACCGAGTTTGTCGATGCCTTTTACCGGATTGCTCAAGATCGAGCAAATAAGATCGTGATTATCACCGGCGCAGGCGGGGAGTTTATTACTGATGTCGCCTGGTCATCTTTCGGCGACGTCGCCGATCCCGGCGTCTGGAGCCAAGTTCACGACGAGGGCGTTCAGGCTCTGGAGAATATCGCCAACATACGTGTGCCTCTTATTGCGGCGATCGAAGGACGGGCCCATGTGCACTCGGATTACGCGCTACTTGCCAGTGTGATTGTGGCGGCCGAAGGTGCGACATTCCAGGATGTAGCCCACTTCTCCGCAGGGGTTGCGCCTGGTGACGGAATCTTTACGACTTGGAGCTATCGCGCGGGGGCGGGACGAGCGGAGGCATTCTTACTGAACCCGCAGCCGCTGTCGGCGGCTGCCGCACGCGAATGGGGAGTGGTTGCCGAGGTTGTGCCGAACGGCAAAGCTCTCAGCCGTGCCCGGGAATTGGCCGACCTGTACTTGAAGGCTCCGGAGGTTACGCGCCGCAACACACGCATCCACTTCATTCAACCGCTGAAGGAACGTATCGTGCGAGAAGTTGGCTACGGATTGTCGCTCGAAGGAGCGTCGTCGGCCGACCTCGTCAAATCAATGCGAGCGAAGAGTGAACCGCTCTCGCAGCAAGGAAAAGTGGCATGATGACCCGGGAGTGGCTCATCCGGCCCGGTACTTAAAGACAGCACCCAGGAGAATTTGATTTGGTGATTCTCGGCGGAGATGTCGATACGAATGAGATCGATGAAATGAACAAATAAGGAGGCTACCATGGCCAGCACAGCAGCTCCAGTACAAACCTCAACTACTACCTGGAATATCGACCCCGCCCACTCCATGGCGGAGTTCAAGGTGAAGCACATGATGATCGCTAATGTGAAAGGGCAATTCCCCAAAGTCTCGGGGGCTTTGTTCCTGGATGAATCTGATCTCGCGAACTCCCGCGTCGAAGCCTCGATCGAGGCGTCCTCGATTCATACTCGCGATGAACAGCGCGATGCTCACCTGAAGAGCGCGGATTTCTTTGATGTGGAAAAGTTTCCGACCCTGCATTTCAAATCCAAGAACATCAGCATCGTTAGGGATGGACAGTTGGCGGTCGAAGGCGATCTAACAATCCATGGCGTCACCCGCAAGGTCCGCTTTTCGGTCGAAGGGCCCACGCCGCCAGCGAAGGATCCCTGGGGGAACACGCGGGTTGCGATCTCGGCGACGACCAACATCAACCGAAAGGATTTCGGCTTGACTTGGAACGCTGCCCTCGAGACCGGCGGCATTCTGGTTGGTGACGAGGTGACCATCACTCTCGATGTCGAGTTCGTGAAGGCTGCCTGACCTAAAGCTACCTCGACAGGGAAGGGAGGACGATGGTGAGTCTTCAAGAACGACTCGACGAATTCAAGAAATCATTTGAGTCCGGAGCTCCGCCATACAACGCGCCGCATGAAGTAATCGAAACCATGCATCGTGCTACAGCCGAGCTCAAGGCTACAGGGATTGAAGAGCGAGCCTTGAAGGTGGGCGACCGTGCTCAGGGGTTCAGTTTGTTCAATCAAGATCACGTGCAGATAGACTCGGCCGACCTTCTCCGGCAAGGGCCGCTGGTACTCAGCTTTTTTCGCGGGCACTGGTGACCCTATTGCAATATGGAGCTGGAGGCTCTACAAGAGATCTATTCCGGCGTGCGAACGCTGGGCGCGCAGATCATCGTCATCACTCCGGAGCTCGAACGGTATACGCGGGCTCTACATAAAAAGCTGAACCTGTCGTTCGATATTCTGACGGATCTTCATCTAAAGGTCGCAGAACAGTTTCGGCTCGTTTTCACACTGCCGGACTATTTACGAGACCTTTACAAATCCTTTGGAAGCACCCTGGACAGATTCAATGATGAACCGGAATACCGACTTCCCATGCCGGCGCGGTATGTGATCGACAAACTGGGAATCATTCGTGCCGCCGATGTAAACGCAGATTACACAATCCGTACAGAGCCATCAGAAACTTTGAAGCAATTGCGGAGTCTGAGTAGGGCCGCAGACTAGTAAGAGTGATTCAGCTTCTAGAAGTTAAAAGAATGAGGAGAGAGAAATCATGAAAATCGGCTTCATTGGCCTGGGAAACATGGGCTCAGCAATGGCGATGAACCTGCTCAAGGCTGGACACAATGTCACCGTATACAACCGCACCGCTCAAAAAGCCAAGCCGCTTATAGACCAAGGCGCCCACCCGGCTGCTGACCCGGCTGAAGCCTCTCGTGCAGATGTTGTATTCACTATGCTCGCCGACGATCGTGCCGTCGAAAGCGTGAGCTTCGGCGAATCAGGAATCCTGGCGCATCTCCAGCCAGGGTCAGTCCATATTTCATCGAGCGCGATCAGCGTCGATCTCTCGCAGAAACTCGCCGCTGCGCACGAAAAACAGAACCAGCAGTTTATTGCTGCTCCGGTTTTCGGACGACCGGAAGCTGCCGCGGCTGGCAAGTTGATCGTTGTCGTTGCTGGCCGTACCGATGCGATCGACCGCTGCACGCCTCTGTTTGACGTCATCGGTCAGCGTACTTTTCGCTTTGGACTGCAGCCTTCGGCCGCCAATTTAATCAAGCTCAGCGGGAATTTCCTCATCGCCTCGGTACTCGAATCTCTCGGCGAAGCCATGGCGCTCGTCGGCAAAGCTGGAATCGACCAACATGAGTATGTGGATTTTCTTACCTCGACTCTTTTCGCTGCCCCAGTCTACAAAACCTACGGCGTGCTTATCGCTGACAGGAAATTTCAGCCTGCCGGTTTTGCCGCCCCGCTAGGCCTGAAAGATGTTCGCCTTACCCTCGCGGCTGGCGAACAATTCCGCGTTCCACTTCCCCTTGCCAGCCTGATTCGCGATCGCTTTTTGGCCTTGCTAGCCCGAGGCGGCGACTCGCTCGACTGGTCGGCAATCTCGCAAATCGCGGTGGAAGAATCAGGCCAGAGCGTCACAACCGGCCGAGCGGCGTAAAGCTACGTGGGATATCCGCAAGGGGTGACCGTGGTCGAGGCGATCGACACTCGCCTAGAAGGTCGATATAAGGAGTGCGCTTGCGCTTTCGATGATTTCCTTCTCCTGTCGAGCGAGGACACGCTTAAGCGTACTCACGCGGCTGCAGGCATGTCCGAATGCCCGAGGCACCGGCAACCTAGAGAAATGTATCAAGGTGAACTGGCTCACTACATAAAGCTGGCGAAGCAGAGAAACCTCGAAAGTTAGACCTGCTGCTTTGTCAATTCGCTAAGGCGGGGAAATCTTCCCGACTGATACTCAGCAAAGAGCCTGGCAATGTCCTGCTTCGAATCTCCTATAAATGGGCCATAAGATACGATTGGATCTCCTTGGGGTTGTCCCGCATATAACACCAGCCGCGCTCCGGATTCGCCGGCGACCACACGCAACACGCTCGTACCAACGTCAGTCGACCGATCGAGCCAGCCGACCTGCCCACTGTTCAGCTCGGTGTCGCCGATTCGAACCGAACCATCAATGACAAATGCAAAGCCGTTGTAGCATGCAGCTATATCCAACTCGGCCGAGGCGTGTGGCTCTAAATTGATCTCGACCATCGTGACCGGTACATGGTTTCGCGTGCCTGACTGAAGGCCGGCCGAGGAACCGCTATAAACTCGGATCGCGGCGCCTTTTTCGCGGCGCACAGGAACCTCATTGACGTTAATCGTTTGAGAATCGGGGGCAGTCCAGCGTTTGTTCTTAGGTAAGGTAAGCCAAAGCTGAAGCAAGCGGACCTTTCCTTTGGTCCTAACGTCTTCGCTGTGAATAATGCCGCTGCCCGCGGTCATCCACTGCACTTCGCCGGCGTTGAGTGTGCCGCCCTCATCGCGATCAAAGATCGCACCGTCGAGAATGAGAGTCACAGTTTCAAAACCCGCATGCGGGTGTGGACCACCAACTGGCCGGTCGCCAATGTCAAGATGATCGTCCATCAACAAGATGAAGGGATCGTTCATCTCAAAGTTCTCGGGAGACACGACAGGTGCAGCTAGATGTCCCGGACCGACGAATCCAGGTGCCACTGGAGGAACGTTAACCACGCGACTGATACTGCGTTGTTGCGACATGTCTTCTCCTGACTGAAACCAATTTCCGTCACTCAAAACGCTTACTGAACGGGCGCTCGCGCCATTCGAGTGCCGTATCGCCGATCATGCACTTAGCACGTGAGTACCGTTCCTCTCATACTGCGACGCAATTTATGCCTGCGTCGGAGCCTTCGCGCTGAAGATGCCCTTGAAACTTTCGCGGTACTGCAGGAAAACCAGAATCCACAACACGCACGCGACCAGAGCCGGCGCGATGGTGCCCGGTGACATCGTCAGGTGAAACGCCAGGATGTTGTAGAGCTCCGCAGCCAGCAGTGTCAGCGCAAGTGGAACGAATCGGCCGAAGAGCAGCAACAGTCCACCAAACACCTGCCCCGCGAAGAAGAACGCGGCAAAGTGCGACGCAACGATGGCGCCAAAAAACTGCAACGCCAGCGGATTCGTGGGCGGCGGCTGGTGGATAAAGTTGAGAAATCCGTTCAACCCAAAGACCGTAAACATCAGGCCCAGTAAATAGCGAGCAACAATTGAAGCAGTTTTCATGAGTGTCCTCTCTTAGAAGGTCTGCGCGTGCGTTTGCACGGCTTGAAGGTGTGGTGCGAGAAATGTGTTCCGGTCCTTCCCCTGGTTCAGCGCGCTGGTCCCACCTGCGGTGAGGAAGGTCGCGTCCGTCACGCCAAGAAAACCAAATACGGACCGCAGATACGGTTCCACGAAATTGAACGAGGCCATCCGCGTCTGGGCGTCGTAGATCCCACCCGTTGCGATGATGAAGGTTGCCTTCTTGCCGGTGATCAGGCCCTTCGGCCCTTTCTCACTGTAGGCAAAGGTCCTGCCCACGCGCGCAATCTGGTCAATCCAGAGCTTGAGAACCGAAGGCACGCCAAAGTTGTGCATTGGTACTCCGACGACGTACTCATCGGCCTGCTCCAATTCGGCGAGCAGAGAGTCGGAGAGCGAAAGCAACTCCTTCTGCTGCGGAGTTCGCGCTTGTTCCGGCGTGTAGACGGCACCGACCCATTCCGCATTGATGGGCGGCATGGCCGTTGCGTTGAGGTCGCGGTCAATGACCTTTCCGTCCGGGTGCGCAGCCTTCCATTGGGTGACGAATGCAGCGGTTAGTTCGCGGGAGACTGACCGGCCGTAAAGTGGGCTGGAATCAATATGAAGCAGGGTCGACATTGAGAATTCCTCATGCACGACATATGATGAATAAGCGACAGATGTCGATTCAGGAAAATAAACAAGTGTCGCTTTAGTCCGTAAAGGGGGTATGCTTTCATCAATATAGAAATGGCCCAGCTTCTCCAACCCGAGGCCGAAACGACGGATCCCCGCATCCTGCGGAGCCGCCGCATGCTCATGGAAGCGCTGGCGAGGCTATTAATAAGGAGGGAGTTCGAGGACGTCTCCGTGCAGGAGATCGCTGACGAGGCCACGTTAAACCGGGCTACCTTTTACCTGCACTATCCCGACAAGAACGCGTTGCTTCACGCCATGACGGAATCCCGCTTCCGCAATCTGATCGAGCGCCGGGCCATAACTTTTACCGACTGCAAGGGAGCACTGCGCGCTATTGCACTAGGCGTCTGCGACTATCTTGCGGAGAGCACAGGTTGTCCGACTCAGTTGTCGCGGATGGCGCTCGAAGGCTCGATCATTCCTATTGTTGAGGACATGTTCAAGGAAGGCCTTGCCAATCACGGAATGGCTCCCGGTGCGGATGCGTCACTACCCGCGACCACCGCTGCCTGGGCCGTTTTTGGAGCGGCACGCCGCTGGTTCCAGACTCCCAATCGCATCCCTGCGGAGGAGATGGCAGCCAGGATTGAAATTATGGTGAGCCCGATTCTTTTCGGCGCCTCACAATAGCAGAGCGGAGAACAACCAGTATCGGGCGGTATCATCGTGTAGGAGAGATGATTTCGGCGTCTTGCCTCTGCCTTGTCGCGACACAGGCCGGGCGATCGCTGTTTCGCCGCATCAGAATCTTCCACTTCTTTGCACTGATCAGGTCTTTTTCGGTGGGATAGAGGAGGATGAATGGCGCAGGTATGGTTAGTCACCGGTAGTTCTCGTGGTCTGGGTCGTGCAATTGTTGAAGCGGGCCTCGCTGCGGGCAATAAAGTGTTGGCGACGGCTCGTGACATTAAGTCGCTGGCTGATCTGTCGGAACGATATGGAGATCAGGTCAAGCTCTTCGCAATGGATGTGACCGACGAAGCAGCAGCAGCAAACGCGGTAATGGCGGCGGTCGATGTATTTGGCTCGCTGGATGTGGTCATTAACAATGCGGGATATGGCAATCTTTCGTCCGTCGAAGACACGCCTCTATCGGAATTCCGGGCACAGATCGAGACGAACCTCTTTGGAACGATTATTGTGACGAAGGCAGCTCTTAGGTATTTTCGCGAAAAGAAATCTGGCCAGTTCATTCAGTTTTCATCGGTGGGCGGAAGGATTGGCCCTCCGGGACGCGGGCCTTATTCGGCGGCGAAATGGGGTGTCGAAGGCTTCTCCGAGGTGCTTTCGCGCGAAGTGGCACCGCTCGGCATCAAGGTCACCATCGTTGAACCCGGTGGCTTTCGCACAGACTTCGCGGGCAGCTCCACCGAACTCAGCGAAGGTCGTCCTGAATACGATTCGACGGTTGGAGCTACCGCAAGATTTCAGCGGAACTACAACGGCAAGCAGCCTGGTGACCCCAAAAAAGCAGCTCAGGCGATCGTCCAGTTGACGCAAGAACGGAACCCTCCGTTGCGACTCTTGCTCGGCAGCGATGCGTACGCCGCCGCGGAGAAGAATGATCTCGCGCGATTAGAGGAAGCACGAATTTGGAAGAAACTCAGCGTCTCCACCGATTTTGAGACGAAGTGAAGAAGCAGCGAATATCAAGCAGGAGAATCCGAGCCGCGCCAAGGTGTCAATGGTTCAACTTGGACCAGATTCTTTCCTTCTTCGTCTCACTTGATCAGATTGCGCCAATCAGCCGTCTGAAGGCGCCGCCTTTAAGCTGGGCAATTCCCCGGTCGCTGCTGCTGGACCTGCTGAGGTGCGACAACTCTTGATCAGTAGACCTAACACGCCGGTTCCTTCCGGATTTTCGGTACAACTCGGTACAAGACATCAGAGCAATTCCGCGCCCAACGTGGTCACAATGATTGGCTACGCTGCCGAATTTGAGCCGCAAAATCTCATCGCAATTCTATGGTCCAAGTATGGTCCAGTAATTGTTTCTGACCGCTCCAATCGCGCCTTAAGGAGCCACCCGTGTCGCGTGGTTTCAATCAGTTACGAGTAAATGCTTGGCTGTCACGGCACTTTTGGGAATTTTTGGGAATGGACGGGCACAGAAGGGAAGAAGCAGTAATAAATAAGGAATTAAAGTTCCCATGCGGGGGCGTAGTTCAGCTGGTTAGAACGCTGCCTGTCACGCGGGAGGCCGCGGGTTCGAGTCCCGTCGCTCCCGCCATTTTTGCGAATCGCAAACGATTATCGGCAATTACCGATTCTCGCAGTTGTTCTGACTTGAGCCGCAGTTCCGGCTGGCCACAAACCTCTAAGTCGATGAGTAGATCCAGTACAATTGTCGCCGCAGGAATGGGGGAATTGCGGTGGCCACTCCGAAGCCGATTCGCATTTTAAGCGTTGAGGACCATCCGGTTTTCCGTGAGGGTCTGCGGTCGATCATCAGCTCGCAGCCAGATATGCTTCTCGTGGCGCAGGCCACGAGTGCAGTGGAAGCGGTTGCGGAATTCCGCCGACATCGTCCGGACGTGACCCTGATGGACCTGCGCCTTCCGGGCGCGAATGGAGTGGACGCACTGATTTCCATCCGGGGCGAAGCGCCTCAGGCGCGCGTCATCATTCTCTCCACCGCTGAGACCGACGGCGAAATCCAGCGCGCCATGCGTGCCGGCGCGTCTGCCTACATTTTCAAGAGCGCACCGAAAGACGAAATGCTTGGAGTGATTCGGTCGGTTCACTCTGGCAAGCGGCACGTCCCGTCTGCAGTGGCGGCTCGCATTGCCGAGCACCTCGGCGACGAAGATCTTACCGATCGAGAACTAGAGGTGCTCCGGCTGATTCGTGACGGTTTCCGCAACAAGCAGATTGCCGATCATTTGTCGATCGCCGAAACGACCGTCAATTTCCACATCAAGAACGTTGTCGGCAAGCTGGGAGCGAACGACCGAACGCACGCAGTCACCATAGCCGTTCGTCGTGGACTGCTGGACGTGGAATGATATGGCCCCGTAGAAAACTACAGGTCAATACCTGAAGACCTCGACGGGGCGGTCTGGAGTTCATCGGTATAACGTATAGCGTGGTCGAAGCGCCATCCATGTTGCGACGCCTCTTGCAAGTGTTGATGATCATGTGGTTGCAGGCGGCGTCCGCCTGGGCGGCGAATCCCGGTTTGCGCATCCTTTATTACTCCCATGTCGCCTGGCGGATGGAGGACGGCGCGTTTAATAGTGCTCCGGCAACGATCGTGCAGACCCCGGACGGCTACATCTGGATCGGCACCGCCGATGGGATCCTGCAATTCGATGGAGTGCGCTTCGAACGGTGGACGCCCGGCCACGGACAACAACTGCCGAACTCCGAGGTGATTCGCCTCTGGACGACGCGCGATGGCGGTGTATGGATAAGCGCGGTTGGTTTTCTTAGCCGGTGGAAGGGGAACACGCTGACGAACTACGCCACCGGCACCAGGGGCGGCCCCGGCTCGCTGGCCGACGACAACAATGGGACGGTCTGGCTCGGACGGGCCTATGCGCCTCAGGGCACCGGCTCGCTGTGCCAGGTGCGGGCGACGGACCTGCGATGCCTCGGTCCGGGCGATGGCGTACCGTCGTTCAACATCACGGCGCTGCTGGCGGATCGCGACGGGACGCTCTATATCGGCGGTGATACCCTGCTTCTGCGCTGGGCAAATGGATCACCGACAATCTACCCAGTGCCAGGCCTGGCGGGAAACAGAGGAATTGAAGGGATTTCAGCACTGGCACAGTCGCCGGACGGCACGGTATGGGTGGGCATTCAGAAAGCCGGGCTCGGGCTTGAGCGACTGATGGGCGGGCGGTTGCAATCGTTCGATACTCCCCTATTCCACGGCAGCTCGGTGAGTGTCACGTCGCTCTATTCGGATCGCAAAGGTGCGCTGTGGGTAGGCACCTATGATCGCGGTATCTACCGCATTGACGGCGATCTCGTCGAACACTTCGACCGAACCAACGGACTCTCTGGCGACTGGATACTTGGGATCGCAGGCGACCGCGAAGGCAACCTTTGGGTGGTCACGACGCAAGGCGTGGATCGCTTTGCCGAGGCGCCAGTTGCCACGGTGACGGTCGCCGAGGGGTTGTGCTCAGCGGAGGCGGGTGCGGTGGCCGCCTCTCCTGACGGAGATATCTGGACCGGCGGGGAGGGAGGACTGACCCGTATCCGCGACGGAGAAGTGAAGTGCTTTCGCAGTGGACGCGAACTGCCGGGCTCGCAGGTTACATCTCTCTTCGAAGATCATGCCGGGCGGATTTGGGCCGGTATCGACCAGGGCCTGTGGTTGTACGAGGGCGATGGATTCCGGCAGATCACTCGGCCCGACGCTCGCCCGATCGGCCTCGTCACCGGAATCGCCGAAGACACCGAGCAACGCATCTGGATCGCGGCGGCAGGGCCGCCGCGCATACTGATGCGCGTCGAGGGTCTGATGGTACGCGAAGACGTGCGGTCGCCGCCAATGCCGCGTCGCGTTGTGGCAGACTCCACCGGCGGATTATGGCTCGGACTTTTTAATGGCGACTTGGCACACATTCGCGATGGACAGACTGTCATCCATTCGTTCAATCATTCCCAAGGCACTGTGATCCAGCAGCTTCTGCCGGATGCTGACGGCTCCGTTCTCGCCGCCACCAACCATGGGCTGCTGGGTTGGTATAACGGGAAGCCATTGGCGCTGACTCAGAAGAACGGCCTTCCCTGTGAACAGGTTTACGACATCGCTTTCGACCGCGCAGGCAACCTCTGGCTCTACATGAACTGCGCGCTCGGTAGGCTGAGCAGCGCCGACCTTCAGGCTTGGAAGCAGAATCCTGATATCACGGTTCCGGTACGAACCTTCGATGCACTCGACGGGGTACGGCCCAATTATGCATCGTTCGTGGCCGGGGCGCGGTCCGCGGATGGCCGCTTGTGGTTCGCCAATGGTATTTCATTGCAGGTCATTGACCCGGAACATCTCACTCGAAATACCGTGCCGCCGCTGGTTCACATTGGACAGGTGGTCGCAGATCGCGTCGCGTATCCGATGCAAGGTGTCTTGAAACTCCCGCCGCTCACTCGCAATCTGGAAATCGATTACGCCGGCCTCAGCTTTGTCGCGCCGCAGAAAGTACGCTTCCGCTATCGCCTCGAAGGCCGCGATAACGCATGGCAAGAGGCAGGCACACGCCGTCAGGCGTTCTATACCGATCTCCGCCCGGGCCATTATCGTTTCCGGGTAATCGCTTGTAACAATGATGGCGTATGGAACGAGGCAGGGGACTCGCTCTCTTTTATCGTTACTCCTGCTTGGTACCAGATGAAGTCATTTTTCGTCGCCTGTTTTGCAGCAGTGGTTCTGTTCCTCGTGCTACTTCACTGGCTCCGCATGCGCCACGCCATGAATTCCCTCAGCGCCCGCTTCGACGAGCGGTTGGCCGAGCGTACCCGGATTGCCAGAGAATTTCACGACACGCTTCTCCAGACGATCGAAGGCAGTAAGCTCGTCGCTGATGATGCACTGGATCAGCCGGCTGATCCAGTTCGATTGCGGCGGACGGTTGAGCAACTGTCGGAGTGGCTTGCTCGGGCCATTCAGGAAGGACGAGCGGCGCTCCAGTCCCTGCGTACGTCTACGACGGAAACCAACGATCTTGCGGAAGGTCTCCGTCGCGCAACGGAAGAGTGCCGGATCTTTAACCCCATGAAGACTTCTTTGGCGGTGCAAGGCGAAACCAGGGAAATGCATCCTGTAGTTAGGGACGAAGTGTATCGAGTTGCGTACGAAGCGATCCGCAATGCCTGCGTACATTCCAGGGCCAGTGAATTAGCAGTGGAGCTGAAATACGCGGAGGACCTTTCGGTCCGCGTGAGCGATAACGGAGTTGGCATCCCGGCGTCGCTCGTCGGCCACGGAAAGGATGGACACTATGGTCTGCAGGGAATGCACGAGCGGGCTGAACGTATCGGTGGAAAGCTGAAGGTCACAAGCTCCGCAGATTCTGGAACACAGATCACTATTGTCATTCCTGGACGAGTTATCTTCCTTCGCCCCGATAAAAGCCCAATTGAGAAAATTATTTCCCTGTTTCGCGATACAAACTAAACCGCATCCCGGTGTCTTTACCAAACCCCAACCACTTCTCTCCATAGTTCCGAACCTGATGAAAAATACAGGTCCGTCTCTGTAGATTCAGAGGTTTCTGAAAATCGGCAATCCGAATACTTTGGTTGCTGTCGACAAGAATCAATGCAGACACCAGACGAATCCAGCGGGCAAAAACATTTGCGACCGGATGAAGCGAAGGAGATCCGATGAAGAACAACGCAACGGAAATCGGCGTCAGAACACGAATCACCTTTTGTGTGCTGGCGTTCTTGACAATCATGTTAGGCATAGGAGAAAAGACCATGGCACAAACGAAAGCAACGACAGCTGTGAAGAACATCGTTCTCGTCCACGGCGGCTTTGTGGATGGGTCTGGGTGGCAGCGCGTCTACAACGTCTTGAAGAAGGACGGCTACTCGGTCACGATCGTCCAGAATCCAACCATCACCCTCGCAGACGACGTCGCTGTCACCAAGCGTGCGATCGCCGCTCAGAACGGCCCTGTCATTCTCGTCGGTCACTCGTATGGCGGAGCAATCATCACCGAAGCCGGCAACGACGCGAAGGTGGCGGGGCTGGTGTATGTCGCCGCCTTTGCGCTCGACAAAGGTGAGTCTGTGTCTACCTTGATCAAGAGCGCGCCTGCTGGCGCTCCCCAACCGCCGATCCTTCCGCCCGTAGACGGCTTTCTGATGCTCGACAAGGCGAAGTTTCCTGCGTCGTTCGCCGGTGACGTGAGCCCGGAAGAGGCCGCATTTATGGCCGACTCACAAGTGCCGTGGGGCGTGGACGCCCTGGGAGGCACCATCAGCGAAGCGGCATGGAAGGCGAGACCCAGCTGGTACCTGCTTACGACCGAGGACAAGATGATTCCGCCCGACGCCCAGCGGATGATGTCGAAACGCGCCGGTGCAACGGTCGTCGAAGTCAAAGGCAGCCATGCCATCTACGTGTCGCAACCCCAAGCGGTCGCTCACATCATCGAAGCGGCAGCAGAAGGTGCGTTAGTGGCGGAGAAAGAAAAAGACGGAACAAGTGCCGCTGCAGACTAGGCATGAAGTACCGCAACGGGATTCGACGAGCTGGAGGTTTCGTACATCACGTGATGCCGCGGAATTCTTTAGCTCGTCGAATCCATCGTCATACTCCCCGCACCCAACATCGCACGTCCCAACTCAAGATGCACACATCTCCGCTCGGCGCATCACGCCACGGAAACAAATGGACGCTGGTCCAGGCACAAGTGAGTTGGGGTCCGCTTCCAAAGTCTCTCCACGTGTGAGGATCACGGAGCGCTCGATGAAATTCTCAAGCTCGCGAATATTGCCTGGCCACTTCCAGCGCGTCAGGGTGTCCATTGTCTTCC
>Ga0335085_10003732_pt1 | contig 25933 bp, 22 predicted proteins | sample Lox_Sample_45_FD_206712 | JGI IMG/M metagenome (GOLD analysis project Ga0335085, IMG submission 206712) | Soil microbial communities from Loxahatchee National Wildlife Refuge, Florida, United States - Lox_Sample_4.5 | ecosystem: Environmental > Terrestrial > Soil > Wetlands | place: USA...
CATCTACGCGCACGGCACGGTCCGCCAGATCCTCCATCAGAACTGGGTCGAATGGAAAGGCGCGCTGCCGGGTGAGCTTTTCGCGCTCTACGCGCTGTCTTTGTTCCTGCTCGGCATGTGGGTCTGGCGATCGGGGATCGTCCAGAATCTTCCCAGCTACCGGCCGGTGTTCAAGAAAGTATGCGCGTGGTGCCTACCCATCGGCTTTCTCATGAACGGATTTTACGCCTACGAAAATGCTGTCGTGCCGCCGGACAAAATCACCTTCGCGGCGATTCTCGCCTCGATGTTCCACCTGCTCGGTGCGCACATCCTCGCGGCGGGCTATATCTGCGGAGTGGCCCTCATCTACCTCAACGTGAATTTGCGGCGCTTCGTCACGCCCTTCGCCGCCGTGGGCCGCATGGCGTTCACCGACTACCTGATGCAATCCGTGCTCTGCACCCTGTTCTTCTATCACTACACCACCGGACTCTTCGGGCGCTGGGGTCCGGCCATCGATCTCATCCCAACCGTCCTGCTCTTTTCCGCCCAGGTCGTGTTCAGCAACTGGTGGCTGCGCCATTTTCGCTTCGGTCCCATGGAATGGCTCTGGCGCGGATTGACTTACGGCAAATTCCCATCGATGCGCAAGGGCGAACCGGAGCTTGGGATCGACGCTCTCCCGGGCGACGCCGCTTCGCCCGTCGCCGCATCCGCGCCGGAGTAGTCCGAAATCAGGAACCCCGCGTGCGTTGCGGGTTTCCGGCGCGTGCCGTTGACTTTGTTCGCCCGGCAGGATAGCTATCAGATCAAGCACGCACGAAACCATGTCCTCGGGGAGGTGAAGCGATGATCTGCTCGATGTGCTCCGCCGAAAACCCGATGAACGGCCGCTTCTGCCTGAACTGCGGCGCGCTCCTGCAAGGTCAGCGCGAAGCCCCGCCGCAACCGTATGGCGCCGCGCCGGGCGCCCCCTACGTCGGTCCCACCGAAACCAGCGGCAAAGCCATCGGCAGCCTGATCTGCGGGATCCTGTTTTTTATTTTTCCCAGCTCGATCGCCGCGGTCATCCTGGGCCATCTGGCGCTATCGGACATACGGCGCGCCGCGGGCCGCCTCACCGGCCGCGGCATGGCCATCAGCGGCCTGGTCCTCGGCTACGCGGGCCTTTCGTTCATTCCGATTTTGATCATCGCCGCGATCGCCATTCCGAATCTGCTGCGCGCCAAGGTGGCTGCCAACGAAGCCTCCGCGGTCGCATCGCTGCGCACGATCGTCACGGCATCGATCGCCTATGACCATGATTATTCCAACGGCTTCGCTCCCAACCTCGAGACGTTGGCCGAGTCAGGCACGGCGAGCTGCAACCATGCGGCGCTGATTTCGAGCCAGCTGGCATCGGGGTTTCGCAATGGCTACGTGTTCACTTACGTGGCCCTGCCGGCCAACTTCGATTCATCGCCGCCGCAATCCCAGCACGCGATCGACGCGGGATGCACGGCGCGAGGCGGAACGCGATTCACCGTGAGCGCCGATCCTGTCACGCGGGGAACCACCGGGCAGCGCAGTTTCTTTGTCGACGAATCGGGTGTCATCCGCGTCAGCCCCAATGGGCCCGCCAACGCGGATAGCGAAGTCCTGGAATAATCGCAGCCATGATTTGTTACCTGTGCACGGCCGAAAATCCCATCGACGGACGCTACTGCCAGAATTGCGGGGCGCTTCTGCAGGGCCAGCGGGGAGCCCCGCTGCAACCCGGTGATTTTGAACCGGCGAACGCGCCCTACATGGGGCGGGGCGGCACCAGCGGCAAAGCCGTTGGCAGCCTGGTCTGCGGTCTGATCGTAGTTTTCTTCCCGCTTTCCATCGCCGCGATCATTCTGGGGCACTGGGCGCTGGCCGAAATTCGCCGCTCCGGCGGCAAGCTCACCGGCCGCGGCATGGCCATCGCCGGCCTGATACTCGGCTACTCCGGCATTTCGGTGGTTCCTCTGATCATTATCGGCAGCGTGGCTGTTCCGGCGATGCGCAATGTTCGCATGAGGAGAAATGAAAACGCCGCCGCACAGTCGATTCGAAAAATTCTCAACGCGGAAAACGAATTCAATGACTCCTACGCCAACGGTTTTTCACCGAATCTGGAAACTCTCGCCGGCGACGGCAGCGGGGAAGACAGCTGCTCGCACGCGGGACTGATCGACGAGGCGCTGGCTTCAGGCAAGAGCGAGGGCTACAGGCTCACCTATGTCGCCACGGGACCGGAAGTTTTCTCCCACGGTGCGGGCGCCCGCGGATGCGCGCGCGCGGGTTCGAAGGCTTTTGAAATTCACGCGGAACCGGTGAAGCGCGGCAGCACCGGCCAATTCACGATGTTCGCCGACCAGTCCGGGATCGTCCATTCCAGCTACAAGGGGCAGGCCACCGCGACCAGCCCGCGTTACCGGGCCTACGTGCAAATTCCCGGTTCGCCGTTTTAGGATTTTCGAAGAGAGCTGATTTCACGCCGAACGGGCTGAAACTGTTTCGAAGAAATTTTCTGCGTGGAAGCTCAGCCGGCGACGCTGGCTGAGTCGTGGGAGCTTTGGTGGTCCGCAGCGACGCCCGGTTCGCGCGCCGCGGTCGTTTCTTTCCAGCAGGATTTGTCTTCCAGCAGGCGCGTGACCAGCTGCGTATGCAGCGCGTGCCCCGCTTTGTGCGCCACGATGCGGCCCTGGATCGGCCGGCCCACCAGCGCCAGGTCGCCGATCAGGTCCAGCGCCTTGTGCCGCACGAATTCGTCCGGGAAACGGAGCGGGCCGTTCAGGATCGAATTGTCGTCCATGACGATGGCATTCGCGAGCGATCCGCCGCGGATCAATCCCATCTTCTGCAGCGCGAGCAGCTCTTTCACGAAAGTGAAGGTGCGGGCCGGCGCGAGTTCGCGGCTGAAAGACTCGCGCGTCACGCCCATTTCGAATTCCTGCGGCCCCGCGCACGGATGGTGATAGTCCACGTAGCAATGGATGCTGAAATCCGCGGCGGGATAGATGCCGATGCGGCGGTCGCCGTCGGAGAATTCCAGTGGCTTCACCACATGGATGTAATGCCGGGGCCGCCGGAGCCGGCGGGTGCCCGCTTCGGCGAGCATCTCGATGAACGGTTGCGACGAGCCATCGAGAATCGGCAGTTCGAGCGCGTTCAGTTCGACGTAGATGTTGTCGATGCCGCAGCAATACAGAGCCGCCAGCAGGTGCTCGGTGGTCGAAATCAGCACGCCCTGCTTCATCAGGCTGGTGGCGTAGCTGACGCGCGCCACGTTGGTGACGTGCGCGGCAATTTCGAAATTGTCGAGGTCGACGCGGCGGAAAACGACGCCGGTATCCGCCGGAGCCGGCACCAGGCGCACGTGGCTTTCGACGGCGTGGTGGAGACCGATGCCCTCGATTTCAACAGGGCGCTGGATGGTGGTTTGGTTCGACATTTAGAGGCCGCGCTCTATGGGCACTTTCAATGCCGCTTCGGCGCGATTACTGCCATTTATTTTCATATACTTACAGACGCTGAATTATGCGATTCCCAGAAGCGTTGTAATTCTACAACACTATAGCTGGTTCAGATGTGGTTCAAATCAGATATGTTTCGAGCCAGCCACCTCCCTACGGCGTTCCCCCGGCGGCCCATTTATCACGGCTCAGGTTCTCGCGCAAGAGGCACGAAAACGGCGAAGCTGAGCCGGAGGGGTGGCGCAGGCGATTGTCTGCACGCGCTCTGGCAGGTAGAATGTGACCGGTCGACCCAAGCAGATGGCATCTCCCTTCAATATCCTGCCGAATGACGCGCCGCCTCCGCCTTCCGGACCGGCGCGGCCGCCGTGGCTGAAGGTTCGCTTCGCGGGCGGGCAGAATTTCCGCGCTCTGGACGGCATCATGCGCACGCTGGGGCTGCACACAGTGTGCGAAAGCGCGCGTTGCCCGAATATGGGCGAGTGCTGGGAACATCGCACCGCGACGTTCATGATTTTGGGAGACATCTGCACGCGAGCTTGCGGGTTTTGCGCCGTGCCGAGCGGCAAACCGGCCGGCCCGCCGGAGGAAGACGAGCCGGGACGCGTGGCCGAAGCTGTGGCGCGCATGGGATTGCGCTACGCGGTGGTGACATCGGTGAACCGCGACGACCAGAAAGACGGCGGCGCGAGGATCTTCGCGCGGACGATCAGCGAAATTCGCGAGCGAGTGCCGGATTGCAAGGTGGAAGTGCTGATCCCGGATTTTCGCGGCGATTGGAATGCGCTGGGGATGGTGATGGCGGCGCATCCGGACGTGCTGAACCACAACATGGAAACCGTGCCGCGACTGTACCGGCGGGTGCGCAAAGGGGCGCTCTACGAGCGGTCGCTCGAACTTCTGCGCCGCGCCCTGGAATTGGCGCCGGACGTGCCGACCAAGACGGGAATGATGCTGGGCCTGGGCGAATCGCGAGACGAAGTGCTGAGCGCGATGCAGGAGATCGCGGCGCAGGGCACGCACATCCTGACGCTCGGGCAATATATGCAACCTACCAAAGATCATTTGCACATCGAGCGGTACGTGCATCCGGACGAGTTCGCGGAGTTCAAGCGGCTGGGTGAACAGATGGGATTCAAGCACGTGGAAGCCGGACCGCTGGTCCGGTCCTCGTATCACGCCTTCGAGCAGGAAGAAGCCGCGCACCGGTCGCCGCACAGCGCCGGTTGATCCTCCGCCACCGGCCGCGGCTCGACGATTTGGACGAGGTTCCACCTGAAGCGAAGGTGAGAAATATCGGTCCTAGTCGGGGACGCTGGGATTATCGACGCGCAGCAGGAGACCACTTCCGTTGTGAAGCGTGACATCCCCCTTCACGGACTGGAGGGTGATCTCGCCGTTCGCGAAAGCCGTCGAATTCTTCACAGGCTGCACTATGGTGACGTCCCGCAGGCCATAGGTTCCGCACGCATCCGACGAAAATAACCACATGGCTTGTGCGCGCTCGCCCGTGCCGTCGTTGCGGCAGCCGCGCGCGGGATTCGCATCCAGCCGCACGAGAACTCCGCCATCCACCGGCTTGCCGGTGACGCCAGAGCGATTGCGCACCGGACCCCCGCCGCGATACACCATGTCACCGCCGATTTGCACCGTGGTCGTCGCAGTTCCCGGACCCGATTGGTCGCCATTGCGCGGAAGCTCGGCCTGGCGAACCTCGAGGTACGACGCCGCGGCACGCAGCCGCAAAGTGAGATGGGCAACTTCGTGCGGCAGGTGCAGCGTGTCGAGCCGGAAAGTGATGCTGCCGCCGGTGTCTGCGGTCGCCGGCTGGACGCTGATCACCTGACCGGTGAGTTTCGAGCCGGCCGGCAACTTGAATGTGCCGGGCAGCGGCACATTTTGCATGATGCGCGTGGTGATGACCTCGCCAGGCTTGGAATTTTTGGAGGAGAGCGTCATTTCCAGACGCGCGGGCAGAATGCTGCTATCGGGAATCAGAGTGGCGGCGAAGACGGCGCCTGCCGCGGCCAGAAGCAGCATGAAGGAAAAGAGCTGTTTGCCGCTGAACATGGTTTCAACTCTACAGCAAACAGATGAACAGTCCGTGAATACCGGACGTTAGTGAATCGTGGCGAGAAACTGCGCGGCGACATCGTGGGCGCGCGCAGCGCAAGCCGCATCCGGCGACTGGGCGCTTTGCGCGGCGCGAAAATACCCGGCGGCTTTAGCGTTGCGCCCCAGCTCCGCGTTCAAATTTCCGGCGAGCAGCTGGAAAACCGGATTTCGCGGATAGCGGGTGGCCAGCGGCTCGGCAGCGGTCAGGGCATCCTGGTAGCGTTCGTCGTAGCTGCGCAAATTCCGCGCCAGATAGAATCGCGAATCGACCGACATCCACGCCCCGCGCTCGATTCCCACGCGCATCTGGCGAATGCCTTCCTGTTTGTTGCCGCCGGGCAGCCCCATGAAAAATCGCAGCATGCGGGCGATCGCGGAAAGCGTGTCGATGTAGTAGTTGTAGAGGCCGACTCCGGCGGTGGCGTCGGCCATTTCGGGATCGAGCTCGAGCGCGCGCAGGAACTCGGAGCGGCCGGCGACTCCGGCATGGGCGATGGCGCGCTTTTCGTCGCGCAGGGAATAGAGGCGCGCTTTCAGGGCGTAGCCGAGCCCGGCGTAGACGTGCATGTCGGCGGTGTCCGCGCGGGCGATTTGCGCGTGGGCGAGGTCAATGGCTTTATCGGCGAGCGCGAAATACGCGGCATCCGCCGGGATTTTCTCGCGATGCCAGGCGTCGAACTGGCCCCATTTGATTTCGCAGGCCTCGCAGTAGAATTTCCACCACTCGGCTTCGCCTTCGAGCAGATAGCCGACGGGGCTTTGGGGTTGCGCCCGCTGCATATTGCGCGCCGCCGAAATGGCCGCGTCCGGATCGCCGCTGTAGATCCGATCGAGCGCCTTTTGCGAATCTGGCGACAGCGTCAATCCGCCCGCCCGGACCGACCCAATGCTGAATCCGCATACCAAGCCGCTGATAAAGGCAAGGCTTCGGAGTAGATGCCAGGTGTATGCCTTGAACGATTTTTGCCCGTCTACCATATCAATTGCTGGTATTGAGTATGGTATCATTGTCCTATGCGAAGCGCGCGAAAGATTACCGTTGAGATCCCACCCGATTTGCTTGAGAAGGCCCAGAGAGCCAGCGGCAAGGGCATCACGCAGACGATCCGGGCGGGTCTCGAATTGATAGCCGCGGCGGACGCCTACGACCGGCTCCTCGAAATGAGGGGCAAAGTGCGCTTCTCGCAAACCTGGCAGGAGCTAAAGGACGACCGATGATCGCGGCCGACACCAGCACGTGGGTCGCGTTCTTGGAAAAGCAACCTGGCGAAGACGTCGAACTTCTCGCACAGTCCCTCGGAGACCACCAACTAGTGATGGTGCCGGCGGTGCTGACGGAATTGCTGAGCTCCGTGGATCTGCCAACGGATGTGGCGTCTTATCTACGGGCAATTCCTCGAATTCCGGTGGGCCCGGAGTATTGGGAGAATGCGGGTTTCCTGCGGGCCATGATCCTGGGGCGCGGTCGGAGAGCACGTTTGGGTGATGCGCTCATCGCTGAGAGCTGTCTTGCCGAAGGCGTTCGGCTGCTCACGCGTGATAAAGACTTCCGCATTTTCGCGGAAGCAGCCGGATTGCAACTTGCGGTCATTCCTTGATCCGCGCCGACCGGGGGTCTACTTCACCCTTTTGAGCCAGCCAGCGAGCCACGCCGCAGTAACGTACATCGCAAAACAATCGAGCGCGAAGGGAATGAAGCCAAGATAGCCGGGCGCGGGCATCTCGAAAATCTTCAGCTGCTGGAACATCGGGAATGTGTAATGCCATTTCGCGTGGGCCCACTCGTTCCAGAATTCCCAGAGCCAGCCGCAGATCCATCCGGCCGCCAGAAAACCATAAAACCGCCGCGCAAATCCATCGGACAAATCGCCGAGGAACGACGGCAGGCGCAGCCGGCGATTGAGCGGGTCGAGCAGAAAAACAAAGCCGAGCCAGACAAGCCCGAAGAAATAGGGCGCGATGGCGCGCGGCACCACGAGCGGAAGCACGAGAAATGCCGCGCCGAGAATCATCACAACCGTTTCGATCGTCTCCGGCATTTTCCACGGCTCGATCGGCACGGCGGGTATCAGGGCCTGCACCAAATCGGACGTTTCGAAAATCGCGGGCGTGATGGTGGCGAACGACCAGCCGTAACCGAGCATGGCCGCAGGCCATTCGCGGGGCACACCGGCGTAACTCCAATTCGCGAGCCGCAGGTTATAGGCTTCGAAAATCAGCCACAGAGGAATCGAGAGAACCGCCATTTGCGCCAGCACTTTCGGCGCGTCGTGCAGCCGGGAGCGGCCGGTGACGGCGAACACCGCGGCGTCGGCGATCAGAATGTAGGCGCTCCAGGCGATGGGCGTGAAAAAGGTCGCCACCGGATCGACGCCGCGAAACAGCAGAACCTGGGCGCAGATCAACGTGATGATGCCAAGCCAGCCGTGCGCGGGAAATTCCCGCCGGCGCCGCACGCGGAAATACCGGCCGATCAAAATCAATAGCGTCGCGGCGGTGACCGCGAGTCCGATCCAGAGATGAAGCGGAAGGAAGAAGCCGAATCGGTCCATGTGTTCGCCGGGTATGGTAGCGCAGGTGCGAGCAGTTTTCGGCGGGCGCCGCAGCGTTTCTTGCTATCCTCACCCTGCTTTTTCGATGAGCGAACCGGCAAAACTCGAACGCGGCCTCGGCTTGCTGGAAGCGACGTCGCTGAACATGACGTTCATGGTCGGGATCGGCCCATTTGTGGTGATTCCGATCGTGATTAAAGCGATGGGCGGGCCGGGCAGCCTGCTGGCCTGGGTGGCGGGAGCGGCGCTGGCGCTTTTCGACGGCTGCATCTGGGCTGAACTGGGCGCGGCGATGCCGCAGGCCGGCGGCAGCTACGTCTATTTGCGCGAAGCGTATGGAGCGGAACGCTGGGGGCGGATGCTTTCGTTCCTTTATATATGGCAGACGCTGTTTCAGGGGCCGCTGAGCGTGGCATCGGGAGCGCTGGGCTTCGCGAATTATTCTGTTTTCTTCTTCAACAAGGCCTCGGGCGATGGGGCGGCGCGCATGGCGCCCTATTTCACCAAAGGCGTGGCTGCGCTGGTGGTTCTCGCGGTCGTGGCGCTGCTTTACCGGCGAATCACGGAGATCGGAAAGATCTCCATCGCGTTCAGCGCGATCGTGATCGCGACGATTTTGTGGATCATTTTCGGGGGCGCGACGCATCTCAGTGCGCGGCGCGTTTTCGATTTTACGGACACGCACTGGGATTCGTCCTGGCTGCTGCTGGCCGCGCTGGGGCACGGGACGGTGCAGACGGTTTATAGCTACCTGGGCTACTACAACGTGTGCAACCTGGGCGGCGAGATGAAAAACCCGGAGAAAAATATTCCGCGCGCGATTTTCATTTCGATCGCGGGCATCACCGTCCTTTATCTGGCGATGCAGACGAGCATTCTGACGGTGATTCCGTGGCGGGAGGCCGCGGACGCGAAAGCGATCGCGAGCACATTCATCGAGCGGCTGTACGGCGGCCAGTGGGCCGGGGTGGTCACGGTGCTGATCCTGATCACGGCGATGGGCAGCGTGTTTGCGGCCATGCTGGGGTATTCGCGGGTGCCGTACGCGGCGGCGGCGGACGGGAATTTCCTTTCGATTTTTGCGCGCGTGCACCCGACGAAGCACTTTCCGTACGTTTCACTGCTGGCGCTGGGTGGCGCGGCGATAATTTTCTGTCTGGCGCTGTCGCTGGGGCAGGCGATTCGTTCCATCCTGGCGATGCGTTGCATCATCCAATTCATGGCCCAGGGCGTGGGGCTGATGGCGCTGCGGCGACGCTGGGGCAGCGCGCGGTTTCCGTTTCGGATGTGGCTGTACCCGGTGCCGGTGCTGATCGCGATCGCAGGATGGGCGGGGCTATTCGTCGCCACCGGCAAGCGGCCGATGCTGGCGTCGCTCGCTGCGGCGATCGCGGGGATTCTTGTATATTTGGGGCGCGCCCTATGGATGCGGCTGTGGCCTTTTCAGGAGATCGCTTAATGCGTAGAGGTCCGATTCGACAGATTCCCATCCGAACCGCAGCGCTGCTGGCAGCGGGGATTGCGCTGCTGTCCGCCGTGCCGGCGGCGCGCGCGCAGTCCTTGCAGGATACGGTGCAGGCGATCGAGAAAGCGCGCGTAACCACGCGGATTCTGTATGTGACCGCGCATCCGGACGACGAAACCGCCGGACTGCTGGCTTATCTTTCGCGCGGACTTTACGCCGATGTGGCGCTGCTGACGATCACGCGCGGGCAGGGCGGGCAAAATGCGATCGGGCCGGAGCAGGATGGGCCGCTCGGCGTGGTTCGCACGACGGAATTGCTGGCGGCGGATTCGCACTATGGAACGCATCAATTTTTCACGCGCGCCGTGGATCCCGGATTTTCGAAAAGCGCCGACCGCACCATGAAAATGTGGGGCGAGCAGATTCCGCTGGAAGATATGGTCCGGGTGATCCGCATGTACCGGCCGCAGGTGGTGATCAACGGCTGGGGCGGCGTGCATTGGGGCCACGGCCAGCATCAAGCGAGCGGACTGCTCACGCCCACGGCGATTGGCGATGCGGCTGATCCTTCGAAATTTCCCGATCAAATCGCCGAGGGTCTGCCCGCGTGGAAAGTTTCGCTCGAGCTGCGGCCGGGAAGTTTTGGCTTCGGTCCGAATCCCGCCGCCACGGCCGCGGGCGGAGTGAAATTTCCGGTGAATGACGTGTCGCCGCTGTGGGGACAAAGCTACGTCGAGATGGGCATGGCCGGGCACGCACAGCACGTATCGCAGGGCACGCCCTCTTTTTACGGCACGCCCTTCTTCCGCGTCGAGCCCACGCTGGTGGTCGAAAAAGGCCAGGAAGCCGCGGGTTCGTTTGACGCGAAGGCGCTGGCGGAATCGATTTCCACGCTGGCCGAGCGCTACTCGCAGTGGCAGGGGACGATGACGCCGGCGCTGTCGGCGGCCGATCAGGATTTGGCGGCGGCATCGAAATCCGCGCTCGGTCTGGATCGCGCGGCGGCGGCGAGCTCGCTGGCAAAAGCCGGAAAGGAAATCGCTGCGCTGCGCGGCGCGGTGGCGGCGAACGGAGACTCTGCCGCAGGAGCTCTCTACGAGATCGATCAAATTACGAAACGGATCGACGCGGCGCTGGTCGCCGATGTTGCGCTGCCTGTGGACACGCAGGCGAGCCGGCACGAGCTGGTGGCGGGCGAGAATTTCAGCGTGGATGTGAATTTTCTGGACAAGCCCGCGACTCCGGTGAAATGGAAAGTGGACCGGTCGAGCCTGAAATTGCCGGAAGGCTGGACTTCGAAGCTGGACGATGCGGACGCGCAGGGCAAGACATTTCACTTCACGATCACCGTGCCCGCGGGCGCGAAGCCGCCGCATTCGCCGGCCGATGCGGTGCTGCCGTTTCCTCCCGCGCTGGTAAAACTCGCGCTGCGCATGAGCGTGGATGATTACGAGTACACCTACGAAAAGGAAGTCGAGTCGGCGGAGGCGAAAACCACGGCGATCGTGGTGTATCCGCTGGAGCTGGTGCCGGCGGTGACGCTGACGGTGGAGCCGGCGCAGGTGATGGTGCCGGAAAAACGCGCCGGCGCGCCCGTGGATTTGCTGGCGCGCGTGCGCTATCACGGGACAAAACAGACGACAGTTTCGATCGGTCTCGACGCGCCCGGAGCCTGGAGCGTTGCGCTGGTTGCCTCGCTCGATTTCAAGCAGTCGGGCGATCAGTTGGTGCGCTACGTGGTGAAAGCTCCGGCGAAGATCGCACCGGGCGCGTATGCGCTGCATCCCTACGCCAAGCTTGGCGACGAGACATTTCGCACATCGGTCGAGCCGATTCCGACTTTGCCCACGCGAAACTGGAGCGAGCCGGACGATGTTTCCGTGCACCTGCTCGATTTGAACGTACCGGCCGGATTGCGGATCGGCTATATCGCGGGCGACAACGACGTGCTGCCCGAGACGCTGCGGGAGGTAGGGATTCAGGTGGATCTGCTGGATGAAGTGGCGCTGGCGTTCGGCGATCTGAGCAAATACGACGCGATCGTGGCCGGCATTCGCGCCTACGAGTTGCGGCCCGATGCCATGGCCGCGAATCCGCGGCTGCTCGACTACGTAAAGAACGGCGGCACGCTGCTGGTTTTGTACGAACGCGATTTCGCGTGGGCCCGGCTGCTGCCGGCCCCGTTTCGCGCGGAGATGGCGCGGCAAGCCGTTCGCGTGACCGACGCGAATTCGCCGGTGCGGTTTCTCGCCCCCGAAAGTCCGCTGCTGAACTCGCCGAATAAAATCACGCTCGACGATTTCAAAGGCTGGGAGCAGGAGCGCGGGCTTTATTTCTGGAGCACGTGGGATCCCCAGTACCAGCCGGTGCTGGGCCTGACCGATCCGGGCGAACCGGAGGCCACGGGCGGGCTGGTTTATGCGCGCGACGGCAAAGGTCTCTACATCTACACCGGCCTGTCGTTCTTCCGCGAGCTTCCCGACGGCGTGCCGGGCGCGTACCGCCTGTTCGTCAACCTGCTGAGCCAGACGAAGCATCTCAGTCCGAAATAGCGGGTTGGTTCCCGAAGGAACGGCGCTATCCGGATGCAGCGCCGCTGCTGTTGACCCCACACCGAAGAGCCATATAATCAAGCCCTCATCGGAGGTTCCCTTGTCCACCGAATCTACGCGCGTCGGCCCCGTCGGCCTCACGGAACGCATTCAGTTCATCGACGTGCTGCGCGGTATGGCGCTGTTCGGCATCCTGACCGCCAACATGCGCGCCTTTTTCGCGCCCCTGGATACCTATGGCGACATCGGCATCCTGTTTCACAGCCGCGCGGACGTAATCGCCCAGTTCTTCGTCGATTTCCTTTTCCAGGGCAAGTTCATCTCGATTTTTTCGTTTCTGTTTGGCATGGGCTTCGCGATTCAGCTCAGCCGGGCGGAGGCGCGCGGCGCGAAGTTCCTCAGCTTTTATCCGCGCCGGCTGCTGGCGCTGGCGATTTTCGGCTTGATCCACGGAATCCTGATCTGGGCCGGAGACATTCTGCTGACCTATGCGCTCACCGGCGCCATCCTGCTGCTTTTCCGCAATCGCCAGCAGAAGACTCTGCTGTGGTGGGCCGGGAGCCTGTTCGCGATGCCGCTGGTCATCGGCACCACGCTGCTGACGCTTTATTACCATCACGTGTTCCGGTTGAAATTCATGGATCACAAGCCGCCGCACGTGGCGCGAATCATGGCCATTGTGCATATCTATTCCCAGGGGACGGTGAGACAGATCCTGGCGCAGAACTGGGTGGAATGGAAAGACGAGTTGCCCACGCAGCTTTTCGCCCTGTACGCCGTCGGGCTTTTCCTGTTGGGCATGTGGGTGTGGCGGTCGGGCATCGTGCAGCGACTGGCGGAGTACCGTCCGGTTTTCCAGCGCGTGTGCGCCTGGTGCCTGCCCATCGGCCTAGTGATGAATTTCTTCTTCGCCTGGGAATATGCGGTGACGCCGCCGGGCGGGAGCTCAGTGGCCCTGAGCATCGCCAATTTGCTGCATTTCCTCGGCGCGCACATTCTGGCCGCCGGCTATATCACCGGCCTCGCGCTGATTTTTCTGAATCCGAATCTGCGGCGCTTTATCGCGCCCTTCGCCGCCGTGGGCCGCATGGCGCTGACGGATTATCTGATGGAGTCCATCCTCTGCACACTTTTCTTCTATCACTACACGACGGGACTTTTCGGCCGGGTCGGTCCGGCGGAAGGCTGGATCGTGGCGGTGGTGCTGTTTTCGGCGCAGGTGATCTTCAGCAACTGGTGGCTGCGCCACTTTCGTTTTGGTCCCATGGAATGGCTCTGGCGGGGATTGACCTACGGCAAGTTTCCATTGATGCGCAAAGGGGAAGCCGAGAGGGTGATCGACGCTTTACCCGGCGATGCGGCTTCACCGGTGACGGCCTCCACGACGCCGGAATAGCCGGTCGAGGAATCGAAACCCGGATTAATGGGCGCTGGACGGCGCAGGAGGCCGAGCGGCCGGCGGTTCGGGGTACATTCGGTTGAATTCAGGCTCGCCATGCAGAAGCGCGAGGTCTGGATCGCGGCGTGCCCAGACGGCGTCGCGGAATCCTGCGGTCCAGGCCTTGGAAAGCGCATCCAAGGCTTCGGCTTTCCTCTTCAGGCCGCAGAAGACGCAAGCGGCGTTATAGAGGATGGAGGCTTCGTTGGCGCGCAAGGTGACGGCGAGATTGAGTTCGCGGAGCGAATCGTCCGGCCGGCCGATGTCGGCGTAGTTTGCGCCGAGCAAAACGCGAGCCCGGGCGTCCTCGGGCACCTGTTTGAGATGGTTTTCCAGCGCGACAATCACCCGGTGGGCCATGTTGCGGCGAGCCTCTTCTTTGCCCATTGCGCCGAGTGAGTTCATGATCGGCACGTAGACGTTGTAGTCCTCGCCGCTCGCTTCGATCGCGGAATCGGCCACGTCGACAACCTCTTGATAGCGGCCCGCGGCGAAAAGCGCGCGGCAGAGCAGGTAGTACGCGCCTTCGCAATCGTGCTTGCGTTCGACCGCCTTTCGAACCATGCGCACGGCTTCGTCGTGCAGCTCGGCGGCGTAAAGCACCCAGGCCTGGCTGACCTGCACTTCCGGAAGATCCCACCGGAGCGCCACGGCCTTGCCGGAAGCTTCGCGCGCGCGCTCGACCCAAACGCTATCGCGGCTGTAGTTGCTGTAGAACATGGCGCAGGCATTGGCCGACGCCGCGTGGGCCAACGCGAAAGCCGGATCCATGGCCACCGCATTTTCAAACATCTGTAAGGCGAACTCGAGGTCTTGCCTGGTCTGCCGGCGCGCGTATCGCTTTCCGCGCAAATAAAGGTCGTAAGCCTGCAAACTTTCGGTGGGTTTCACCGCGAGCGCTTCGAGTTCCTGGGGAGACAGCGTAACGCGCAGAGCCTCGGCAATTTTGCGCGCCATTTCGTCCTGCACTTCAAAGACATCCTTCATTTCGCGATCGAAGCGTTCGGACCAGAGCGGGAAATCGGTGTGGGTGTCGACCAGCTGCGCGTTGATGCGCAGGCGCGCACCGGCGCGGCGAAGAGTGCCGGTTAGCACGTAGGCGGCGCCCAATTGCTGGCCGATCTGCGCGGGCGTGACCTGCTTATCGCGGAACGCCAGGACCGTGGGGCGGGAAAAGGTGTTAAGGCCGCGGATTTTAGAAAGCTCGGTGATCACGTCTTCGGTGATGCCGTCGCGCAAGTATTCGTCTTCTTTGGCGCCGCTGAGATTTTCGAAGTATAGAACGGCGACGGATTTCCCGGTCGCCTTCGGCGCGGCGGGATCGGAGTCGTGCTTTTCTTTGGCTTTGCGCTTGCCGGATTCGAGATCGCGCTTCAGGCGGCCGAGGTCGGTTTTCAGTTCCGTGGCCGTCTGGCAGCGCAGGTTGCGGTCCTTCTCGAGAGTCTTCTCGAGGATGCGCACAAAGTCGCCGGGGAGGGACGGATTCAAGTCCGCGGCGGGACGGGGCTCGCGATTCAGAATCGCGTCAAAAATCACCGCGGAGGTTTCACCCTGAAACGGAAGCGTGCCGGTGGCCAGCTGATAGAGCACCGTACCGGTCGAAAAAATATCCGTGCGGGCGTCGACAAATTGTCCGCGGGCTTGCTCGGGCGACATGTAGGAAACCGTGCCGACGGCGGAACCGGGCGAGGTCAAATCGATATTGGCGGCCACGGTTTGCGCCTGGGTCATCGAACCGACCGGCGCGAGATCGTTGCTGGTGATCTTGGCCAGACCGAAATCGAGAATTTTTATCTGCCCGCGATCGGTGAGGAAAAGATTGGCGGGCTTGATGTCGCGGTGGACGATGCCCTTGGCGTGAGCCGATTCGAGCGCGTCGGCGATCTGGATCGAAAGCGGCAGCAGGCGGTCCATTTCCATCGGCTGGCGAATCGCTTTTTGCGCGAGCGTTTCGCCTTCGAGCAGCTCCATGACGATAAAGTGGCGGCGTTCGTGCTGTTCGATGGCGTGAATGGTGCAGATATTGGGATGGTTGAGCGAGGACGCGGCCCGGGCTTCGCGCTGGAAACGCTCGAGGAGCTGGGAATCCTGCTCCATCTCCGGCGGCAGGAATTTCAATGCGACGCGGCGGCCGAGCTGCGAATCCTGAGCCTCATAGACCACGCCCATGCCGCCGGCGCCGAGCTGTTTGGTGATGCGGTAATGAGCGAATGTCTGGCCGATCAACGTGGAGGCGGTCGCCATGCGAGGGGGACATCTTAGATGGTCAATGCGGGTGAGTCAACGCTACGCCGGGTGGGTCCAAAGGCCATGCTTGCAAGGGGTTAACGGCGTTGGCCGCTGAGGACGCGGGGACGCTGTTCCCATTGCGTCGCCGCGCCGGGCGAGTCACAATCGGGTTGCATGCCTGCAAGCGATACTTCCATCGTAATTTTGGCGGCGGGAAAAGGGACGCGGTTGCGTTCCGATCTCGCGAAAGTGCTGCATCTGGCCGGCGGGCGACCGCTGCTGGAAACGGTGATCCGCGCGTGCCGTCCGCTGAAGGCGGCGCAGACGCTGGTGGTGGTGGGGCACCAGGCGGAGGAAGTGGGCGCGCTGGCGGAGAGCCTGGGCGCGCAGACCGTGCTGCAGAATCCGCAGCGCGGGACGGGACATGCGATGCAGATCGCGCGGCGGCCGATCCGCAAGAGCGCGAAGCTGGCGGTGGTGCTGCCGGGAGACGCGCCGCTGCTGCGCACCGAAACTCTGGCGGCGCTGATCGATACGCACCGGCGCGGCGAGGCCGCGGCGACGATTTTGAGCGCGGAGCTGGCTGATCCCGGCGCGTACGGACGAATCGTGCGGGATGGGGAAGGGCGCGTGGTCGCAATTGTGGAGAGCAGCGCGCTGACTCCCGAGCAGCGGGCGATCCGCGAGGTGAATTCCGCGATTTATTGTTTCACGCTGGAAAAGCTGTGGCCGTGCCTGGCCGCGCTGCGCCCCGAGAATGCGCACCACGAGCTTTATCTAACCGATGCGATCGCGATGCTGCGCGCGCGCAATGAACGGGTGCTGGCGCAGGTGGCGGCGGACGCGAACGAAGTGCTGGGCTGCAATACGCGAGCGGATCTGGCGGGGGCGGACCGCGTGCTGCGAGGGCGCAAGGCAGCGGAGCTGATGAACGCCGGCGTGACGATCTATTTTCCCGAGACGGTGGTGATCGATCCGGAAGTGACGGCTGGCGAGGACACGGTGATCGAGCAGGGCGTGCAGTTGCTCGGGTCGACGCGGATCGGGAAGCGATGCCGGATTCGGACGGGAACCGTGCTGCACGACACGCGCGTCGACGACGAAGCCGTGGTTGGCCCGCACACGAATGCCATCGACTCGCGGATTGGCGAGGGAGCGCACGTGGGCCCTTTTGCGCGGCTGCGACCGGGAGCGGATATCCGGGCGCGCGCGCACATCGGGAATTTCGTGGAAGTGAAGAAATCGGTGATCCACGAAGGGGCGAAGGCGCAGCACCTCACCTATCTTGGCGATGCCACGGTGGGCCCGGGCTCGAATATCGGCGCGGGGACGATCACCTGCAACTACGACGGCGTGGCGAAGTACGAGACGAAGATCGGCAAAGGCGTGTTTATTGGCAGCGACTCGGCGCTCGTGGCGCCGGTGCGCATCGGCGATGGCGCTTACGTCGCGGCCGGATCCGTGATCACGGACAACGTGCCGCCCGATGCGCTGGCCGTCGCTCGCGGGCGCCAAGTCAACAAGCCTGGCTGGGCCAGGGCGCGCCGCCGGGAGCTGGCGGCGGACACGAAGGTTGCGCGCAAGCCGAAGCGCAACAAATCCGCTCGCAGGCCCGCGCGGAAAATCCGTTCCGGACGCCGCGCCCCATCGAAATCCCGGCGCAAGCGCTGATACACTCGTTCCGAAATAAGACTCGCGTGATAGAGGTGCGTTATGCGTCCGATGGACCCCCGTACCCGGCGAAAATTTCTTCGCTTCATTTCGATGATCGTTCCCGCGGCGTTCGCGCCTGGCGTGACCCGCTCTCTGCTTGCGGCGGCCGGCGATGCGCCGGACGACCCGTGGACGCCTGAGCAAGCTATCCAGCCCGCCGCGCTTGCGAAAGAACTCGCCGAATCAAAGCCAGCCGACAAGCCGACGATTGTCTGCGTCGCGCCGCACGCCCTGTATATCGGCGGCCATATCAACGGCGCGATCTATCACGGGCCGGGCGGCTCGGCCGACGGAATCGCCGGCCTGAAAAAGTGGGCGGAATCCGAGAAGCGATCGGCGAGCATCGTGATTTATTGCGGCTGCTGCCCCATGGAACACTGCCCGAATCTGCGCCCGGCATTCGTCGCGCTGCGCGACATGGGCTTCACTCACGTGCGGGCGCTGGTGATCCCTACCAATTTCTATACCGACTGGGTCAAGCCCGGTTATCCCTACGAAAAGCCAGCGGCGCCGTAGGCGGTGGTTTGGCGCCCGCCGGCGGAAGAACCAGTGTGCTAAAATCTCGGCATGAAATTCGGCGTGGTGCGGTTTCCAGGCTCAAATTGCGATGATGACGCTCATCATGCCATCGGTGCGGTGATCGGCGAGCCGGTCGATTTCATCTGGCACCAGTCTGAAGATCTCTCGGGTTTCGACGCCATCATCCTTCCTGGCGGTTTTTCCTATGGCGATTATTTGCGCACCGGCGCCATCGCGCGTTTTTCGCCGGTGATGAAGGCCGTGGGCGCGTTTGCGCGCAAGGGCGGGCTGGTGCTGGGCATCTGCAACGGGTTTCAAATTCTGCTGGAAGCTGGATTGCTTCCCGGCGCGATGATGCGCAACCAGCGGCTGCGTTTTCTCTGCCGCCAGGTTCATATTCGAGTGGAGAACACCGATACGCCCTTTACCTGCGCAGCACAGCCGGGCCAGATCTTGCAGATGCCCATTGCGCATATGGAAGGGAACTATTTCTGCGATGCGGCGACGCTGGGCGAACTGGAGCGCAACAAGCAGATCGTGTTCCGCTACGTGCACGCCGACGGGCGCGACGCCGGTCCCGATGATTTCGATGCGAATCCGAATGGCGCGCTTCATGCCATCGCCGGCCTTTGCAACCGCGAACGCAACGTCGCGGGATTGATGCCGCATCCCGAGCGCGCCAGCGAGCCGGGCCTCGGGTCGACGGACGGATTGGTGATCCTGCGCTCCATGGTTGAAAGCCTCACGCGCACCGAGCTCAACATCAAAGCCGCACCCGCTGTTCGCGCCTCCGCATAACGGCTGTTTAGCCTCTGCTTGCGCTGCGCATCATTTGCTGCGAGAATTTCGGCTCCGAACCCTTCTCCGTGGCGATGATCGACACCGATATAAAAGTCACACCGCAGATCGCCGCCGAACACGGCCTAAGCCCCGACGAATACGCGCGCACGCAGAAAATCCTGGGCCGCGATCCGAACCTCACCGAGCTGGGAATTTTCAGCGTGATGTGGAGCGAACACTGCTCCTATAAATCCTCGCGCGTGCATTTGAAAAAGCTGCCGACGCGGGGCACGCACGTGGTGCAGGGGCCGGGAGAGAACGCGGGCGTGGTCGATATCGGCGATGGGCTGGTCGCCGTCTTCAAGATCGAGTCGCACAATCATCCGAGCTTCGTCGAGCCGTTTCAGGGTGCGGCCACCGGCGTGGGTGGCATCCTGCGCGATATTTTCACTATGGGCGCGCGGCCGATTGCGGTGCTCGATTCGCTGCGATTCGGGCCGATCACAACGGACGGGCCGGCTGGGCGACGGGCGATCGCGAATGGAGCGGCGGCGGGCAGCGGCGCGAGCTCCGAAGTTCAGGTATCACCCGCTTCCGATGCGACTGCCGAAGAAATCGCGCAGAACCGCCGCATCGTCGACGGCGTGGTGCGCGGCATCGCGTTCTACGGTAACTGCTTTGGCGTGCCGACCGTCGGCGGCGAAGTGGTTTTCGAGCCGTGCTATTCGAAAAATCCCCTGGTGAACGCGCTGGCGCTGGGAATCGCGCGGCGGGATGAGCTCTTTTATGCGCGAGCGCACGGCGCGGGCAATCCGGTGATCTACGTCGGGGCGAAAACCGGGCGCGACGGAATTCACGGCGCTTCATTGCTGGCGTCGGCCGAGTTCAGCGAGGAATCGCAGCAGAAGCGGCCCAATGTGCAGGTGGGCGATCCGTTCATGGAGAAGCTGTTGCTCGAGGCCTGCCTGGAAGCAATGAAGACCGGCGCGATCGTGGCCATTCAGGACATGGGCGCGGCGGGGCTGACGAGTTCGAGTTCGGAAATGGCCTCGCGCGGAGGCGCCGGAATCGAAATCGATCTGGCGCGCGTGCCGCAGCGCGAGACGGGCATGACGCCGTACGAGATCATGCTCAGCGAATCGCAAGAGCGCATGTTGCTGGTGGCCGAGCGTGGGCGCGAGCGGGAAGTGTTCGACGTCTTCCATAAATGGGGCCTCGACGCGGTTGAGATCGGGCGCGTGACGGACGACGGCAAGCTGCGCGTGCTGAACCACGGGAAAGTGGCGGCCGAGATTCCGGCGCACGCCATCGCGGAAGAGGGTCCGAAATATGAGCGGCCCATCGCCGCTCCGAAATCCGCGCCCGCAGCCAATGCAGCGTTTTTTGAATTCGCTCCCGCGGGCACGAACCTTACGTCCAATTTCCGCCGGCTGCTCGCCTCGCCCTCGATCGCATCGAAGCACTGGATTACGGAACAATACGATTCGATGGTGCGGACGAACACGTTCGTCGGCCCCGGTGCGGGCGATGCGGCGGTGGTGCGGCTGAAGGAATCGAAGCGCGCGATCGCCATCAAAACGGACGGCAACGGCCGCTGGGGCTACCTGAACCCGAAGCTCGGCGCGATGCATGCGGTGGCCGAAGCCGCGCGCAACGTGGCCTGCACCGGCGCGCGTCCGATTGCGGCGACGAATTGCCTGAATTTCGGCAATCCGGAAAAGCCCGAGGTGATGTGGCAGTTCACCGAAGCCATCGACGGAATTTCCGAAGCCTGCCGCGCGCTCGATACGCCGATCACCGGCGGCAACGTCAGCTTCTACAACGAGACGCTGGGGAAGGCGATCTATCCGACGCCGATTTTGGGCGTGCTGGGCCTGATGGACGATGCGGACAACGCCGTCGGATCCGCATTCAAACACGATGGAGATCTGGTTCTCTTGCTGGATGGCGCAAGTCCCGAGAACCTCCGTCGCGGAGGACTTCAGGCCGGCGGTTTTTCTTCCTCTGAATACGCGAAATCAATCGCAGGCATCGCAGCCGGCCAACCGCCCGCTATTGATCTGGCCGCCGAAAAGCGACTGATCGATGCGCTGGTGAAGCTAGCGGGCGAACGCGCCATCGTTTCGGCGCACGACGTAAGCGATGGCGGCCTCGCGGTTACGGTCGCGGAATCCTGCTTTGGCAGCGACCGCCTGTCGGCAGAAATCGACCTCGGCGCATCACAGGCGCCGGCCGAATCGGTGCTTTTCGGTGAGCGGGGCGCGTGCGCCGTGCTCAGCATCGAGCCCGCCTCGCTTGCCCGCGTCCAACAGATTGCGGCAGAATATGGTGTTAGCGTCAGCCAGATCGGCCGCGTCACCAGCGGCGAATTTCGCATCCAATTCAATGGGGCCGTGGTGATTCAAGGAACAGCGGATTCGTTTCGCCGGCCGTGGAGCGAATCGCTGGCCCACTCCATCGAGAGCGCTTCGTGAGCAAGCTCATCCAAATCGACGACGATCGTTTTCACGATCATTGCGGCGTGTTCGGCGTCTTCGGCCATCCGGAGGCGGCGAAACTCACGTACCTGGGCCTCTACGCGCTGCAGCATCGCGGACAGGAGTCGGCCGGCATCGCTTCGTCGGACGGCGCGAACCTGCATCTGCACCGCAGCCTGGGCCACGTGCAGGAAATTTTCACGCCCGAGGTGATCGAGCGCCTGCCCGGCAGCGCCGCCATCGGCCACACGCGCTACTCGACCGCCGGTGACACGACGCTGATCAACGCTCAGCCCATCGCCATCGATTTCAACAAAGGCAAACTCGCGCTGGGCCACAACGGCAACCTGACCAACGCGCTCGAGCTGCGCCGCAAGCTCGAACACCGCGCCGCCATTTTCCAGACCACCAGCGACACCGAAGTGATCGTTCATCTGATCGCCCGCAGCAACGCGCGCAATCTGCCCGGCGCGCTCGCGGAAGCCCTCAATCAGGTGGAGGGCGCCTACTCGCTGCTGCTGCTCACCACCGACGAAATGTACGCCATTCGCGATCCGCGCGGATTCCGCCCGCTGATTCTGGGCCGCATCGACGGCGCGTGGGTGGCCGGATCGGAAAGCTGCGCCTTCGATCTGATCGACGCCGAATACGTGCGCGAAGTGGAGCCCGGCGAAATGGTCCGCATCTCGCGCAGCGGCGTGGAATCGATCCGCTTCGCCGCCGAAAAGCCGCATCAGTACTGCATCTTCGAGCATGTCTATTTTTCGAGGCCGGACAGCGTGGTATTTGGTCGCCCGGTGAACCAAAGCCGCGAGCTGCTGGGCCGCCTGCTGGCGCGCGAACACGCAGTGGATGCGGACATCGTGACGCCGGTGCCCGATTCCGGCGTTCCCGCCGCGATCGGCTACGCGGCCGAGTCCGGCATTCCATTTCGCATGGGGCTGATCCGCAATCATTACGTGGGCCGCACGTTCATCGAGCCGGAGCAGGCCATCCGCGACTTCGGCGTGAAACTCAAACTAAATCCGGTCCGCCGCATGCTCGAGGGCAAGCGCGTGATCCTCGTGGACGACTCCATCGTCCGCGGAACCACCAGCCGAAAAATCGTCCGCCTGGTGCGCGAAGCCGGTGCCACCGAAGTTCACATGCGCATTAGCTGCCCGCCCACGATTTCGCCATGCTACTACGGCGTCGATACGCCCCGCCGCGAAGAGCTGATCGCCGCGCACCACTCCGTCGAGCAGATTCGCGAATTCCTGGGCGCCGATTCACTGGGATACCTTTCGCTCGCGTCGTTGCGCGAAGCCGCCGCGGACCACGAAGGAAAATTCTGCACCTCGTGCTACACGGGCAGCTACCCGACCGAGCTGGTGCAACTCGAAGTGGAGGCTCATCGTGAAAGCTGAGACGGCCGAGGCGCCGCCGGTGAAAAGCCATCCCGCTGCGGCCACCACGAACGAAAAAATCTGGCGCGAAGTGGTCTCCTGGTTCTGGGTGATCCTGGCGTTTCTGCTGATCGAAGGCACCATGGTCCAGGCGCGCGTGATCCCCAGCGGTTCCATGGAGAACACCGTGCTGGTGGGCGATCACCTGATCGTCAGCCGGTTTGGATTTGATGCGGGCGTGCCGTTTACCGACTGGCACGTGCCGCTGTGGCGAAATCCGAAGCGGCAGCAGATCATCGTGTTCCGCGCCCCGCTGCCCGAAGAGGGCAACCCGGATTTCATCAAGCGCTGCATCGGTCTGCCGGGCGACCACATAAAAATCGTCCAGGGCCAGGTATTCGTCAACGGCGTGAAACTCAACGAGCCCTATACGCAGCACATGTACGGCTATGAAACCGCCGTGGTGGAAAATTATCCGCCGGCGAATATCGGCATGCTGGATAGCGGCGTGACCCAGCAGTGGACCGACGATTTCGCAAACCACGTGGTCAACGGCGAAATTGTGGTGCCGCCGGGCGAATATTTCATGATGGGCGACAATCGCGACGATTCGCGCGACAGCCGCTTCTGGGGTTTTGTGCCGCGCGCCAACATCATCGGCACGCCCCTGATCATTTATATGTCGATTGACGCGCCCGATCCGGAACACGTGTGGGGGCCGGGATTCGCCGCGGAGCGATTCGAAACCTACGCCAGCGTTCTGATCCACCCCAGCCGCGTGCGCTGGAAGCGTCTGTTCCATACGTTATAAAATTCACGAACCGGCCCGCCCTCTCCCGGAAAACGGATCACACCAATGCGCTACGCCGATGCCGGCGTCAACATCACGGTTGCGGACGAAGCCAAGCGGCGCATCGCCGCAATGGCCGGTAAGACATTCCGTCGCGGTGTCCTGGCGCCGATCGGCGGGTTTGGCTCTCTCTTCCAACTCGACAAGAAACGCTGGCGGGACGCCGTGCTGGTGGCCAGTTGCGATGGCGTGGGCACGAAACTCAAAGTCGCCAGCGCTGCGAATATTCATTCCACGGTCGGCGCGGATATTCTGAATCACTGCGTCAACGACATTCTGACCCAGGGCGCCGAGCCGCTTTTTTTCCTCGACTACATCGCGATGGGAAAGCTCGATACGCGCGTGCTGGAGGCGGTGATCGAGGGCCTGAGCCGTGCCGCGAAGCAGGCCGGCTGCTCCCTGATCGGCGGCGAGACGGCGGAAATGCCCGACGTCTATGCGCCTGGCGATTACGATTTGGCCGGGTTCATCGTCGGCGCGGTGGAACGAAAGAAAATCCTCGACCCTCGGCGCGTGCGCCCCGGCGATTTGCTGCTGGCGCTGCCTTCGAGCGGCCTGCATACCAACGGCTATTCGCTCGCGCGCAAGCTCGTGTTCGGCGTCGCCAAACTGGACGCAAATTCATACGTCGCCGAAGTGAAGAATAAGATCGGCGCCGAGCTTTTGAAGCCACACCGGGCTTACTGGCCGCTGCTGAAAAATGTTCTGGCGCGCGAATGGGTTTCCACCATGGCGCACATCACCGGCGGCGGCATCACGGGGAATTTGCCGCGGGCGCTGCCGCGCAACGTGCAGGCCACGATCGAGCTGGGTTCGTGGCCGGTGCTGCCGATTTTCCGCTACCTGGCGCGGATCGGGCGCATCGAGCGCGACGAGCTGCTGCAAACCTTTAATTTGGGCGTGGGGATGATTCTGGTTGTGCCGCCGAAAAACATCTCGCGCGTGGAATCCGAACTTCGCCGCCGCCGCGAGAAATTCCATCTGATCGGCCGCATCGAGCGCGCCAGCCGCGCCAAATCGCGCGTCGTCTATACCGGCACGCTTCCGCTCTAGTCGCGAGTACCTGAGTTATTTCGCGTTCGCGCTGGTGTCCGCCGCGATTTTCCACGAACCGTCCGGCATCTTCTTCCATACCAAAACGTATTGCGAAGTATTCGTCACCGGCTTCCCATCCTTGCCCGTCCCTTTCGCGTCCACCGTTCCCTGATCCATGGCCAAATCGCCCGATCGCGCCACGGTAACGCTCGTGGTGTTCACCGTAACCTGCAGACCGGGTGCCGAGACCAGGCCTTGAATCACCTTCCGAATGTTGTCCTTGCCCACGGAGGCGGGAAGCCCGGAACCGATGAACACGGCGTCGTCCGCGTAGAGGGCCATCGCCAGGTCGACGTCATGGGTTTCCGCGGCTTTCACGAATTGGGCATCACCGGCGCGAATCGCGGCTTCATCCGCCGCGCGCGTGTCCGGCATCTCCGCAGGTTTCTGCTGCATACAACCTGCCATCACGATGGCCGTTGCCACCGAGATCCCCACAACGACGCAACGCGAAACCAAACCTCTAGCGAGCATGGTGCCTCCGTTTCCTGGAATGCTTCGCCGCGTGGTGCTTGGCGGCTGGCGCCGGTGGAGCCGCCACGGGCAAATCCGAGCTCCACATGTCGACGATGCACTTCCAGCTTCCGTCCGCCTGCTTCTTCCAGACCTCCGAATACTTGCCATGATCGGTCGATGGTTTGCCGCTGGCGTTGTTGGACGTAAGGATGTAGGTGCCATACGTGTACGCCAGATCGCCGGAGCGCGATGCTTCGGCCTTGTCCGTCTGCCAGCTCACTGAAAGTCCCGGCAGCGCCAGCAAATCGGTGATCGTCTTCTGAATATCTTCCTTGGTCGCTGCCATCGGCGCGTTCGGCGGCAGCACCACGGCGCTGTCCGCGTAAAAAGCGATCCAGCTATCCGCGTTGTGCGCTTGCGCGGCGGCGGACCAATCCGCATCCGCTTTCTGCACGGCCGCAGCGGCCGCGGCGCTGGCGTCCGGCGGCGCTTCCGGCTTCGACGAACATCCTGTGAAGATTGCGAACGCGGCGAAAATGCCGAGCGGCAAGGCCAGCGAAGACGGACGAATTTTGTGCACGAACGATCCTCCGGTGATTTTGGTTTGCTGGGAGCGAGATGAAGATGCCTCGCCCCGCGCCGCCTGTCAAGGCGCGTCTTCCTCCGCCATTGAGCGGATCTTCTGCACTCTTAGTTCGATTTCCAGTTGGGACCGATGAATTCCCGCAAAGTCCGCTCCGTGGCCCACGGCGCTGCGCCCGTGAAGCGCTTCAGCCATTCCGCACCCTCGCCGATCTTCACGCGATCCGGCGTGAACTCCGGTGACAGCGTATTGGCCATCAG
>Ga0335085_10003733_pt1 | contig 25918 bp, 25 predicted proteins | sample Lox_Sample_45_FD_206712 | JGI IMG/M metagenome (GOLD analysis project Ga0335085, IMG submission 206712) | Soil microbial communities from Loxahatchee National Wildlife Refuge, Florida, United States - Lox_Sample_4.5 | ecosystem: Environmental > Terrestrial > Soil > Wetlands | place: USA...
CGCACTGAATTTCCGTGAAAATGGAACTTTCGTAACTAAAACATTCGACCGCGATATCGCCCTTCAAATGCGCCTGCCCAGTCTCGAAATGCAGTTCGAGGAGCGCAGTAAACCAATGCCACATATCCTCGATCCCGATGAGCGTTCGCCCGCTGAGGTAGAGGCCTGGATTCTCGTCGAGCTGCTGCATCGCGGAATAGACCGCGACAAGTTCTCCAAGTCATTGCCTTACAGGATCAAGAATCTTATGAGTGGCGATGCTGAAGATTATGCCCCACGTGCTTGCGCATCGGGGCTCATGCAGTTGATGGCTTGGTTTCGTGCAGCCGCGTCGGTGTTGTCGAATAGCGGCGTCGTCGTGTGTGTGCCACAGACCTTGATGCTTGTCGTCGCGCCGGGACGTGGAACGCCAGCGGCTGGATTCTCGCCAGGAGATGCTGAGCAAGGTGAGCCCCATTTCTTCGTTGGCGAGGGGCAAAAACGCCGGCTACTGACGGCGTCTGAACTGGCCAATGAACCTCAACCAGCTGCCGCCGCGGCGCAATTCATTAGAAGTGCGAATGATCTCAGGCGCGCTTAAGTTTCTTCGCGAGCTGGAGATCGATGTGATCGCCGGCAAGCCGCTTGCGCATTTTTCCCGACTTATTTAGCTCCTGCACGATGGAAACGAATGCGTTCGCCATCGGCAAAACGATCTCGCCTTCAGTCCAGAATAACCCGACCTCCTGACTGACGACCGGGTCGACGAGTGGCAGTGCCCGAGTTCCTTGATGGAGCCCCGGCGCATGAGCAAAATGCGACGGGATAATCGTGCAAAGGTCGGTAAACTGCACCTGGAACATTAAGTGCAGGATCGATTCTGATTCCACGCGCGCTTCCGGCGAGCAGCCGACGCTCTTGAATACCTGATCGACAAAGCGCCGTTCGTGCATCGACGGACGCAGCATCGCGAGCGGTAGTTCGGCCGCCTCGCGCCATGTGATCGTCGTGCGGTTCTGAAACTCGGAAGTATCAGGAACCAAAAGGCTCAGTTGTTCGGTGTAGATCGGCAGAGTATTTTTACGCCCAAGATCGGCCTTGTCGAGGTAAGTCAGCGCAACGTCAAGGGCAAAATTGTTAAGTCCAAGCTTCATCGCCTCTGTTCCGACAAACTGGACATCGATGTGCACGCCCGGGTGCCGATCGCGAAAGGTTTTTAGCACCGACGGCAGCACGGGCGACATCGACGGCATTGCGCCGAGCCGAAGTTTGCCCGTCAGATCCTTCTTCATGATCGCAATTTCTTTGCGCATCGCATCGCAGTACGCGAGAACGCCGCGCGACCAGTTAGCGACACGCTCACCTTCCGCGGTCAGACCGTGAAAACGCTGACCGCGGCCACGCAAAAAGATTGGCACGCCAAGTTCGAGTTCAAGCTGCTTGATACCGCTCGACAGCGACGGCTGGGTGACATTGCACCGCTGCGCCGCGCGGCCAAAATGGCGCTCTTCTGCCACGGCCACCAAATATCGAAACTGCCTGATAAACATTGTCAAAACCAAGCGAGAGAGGCGACGCTAGGATAGTAATAGATCAAATCTAAATAGGCGACGTCTAAGAATATCTACGACAACATTGATGCCATTTTAGGTGCAGTGCGGCATAGGCCTTAGGGCTTCTGAACCGCCATCAAGCGAAGGTTGGGGATGACGTCCATAGAACTGATCGGAATTGCTGCGCTGGGGATCACCTCCGGCTTGATGATCGGCTGCATTGGGATTGGCGGGGTCATCCTGGTCCCCGCGTTGGTCTTTCTCGTCGGTATTCCGATCAAAATCGGCATACCCGCAGCGATGCTTGCCTATATTGTTTCCGGTCTCGTCGCGAGCTTTGTGTTCGCCCGCAATAAGTCAATCCGTTGGGGCCTGGCGACGTGGCTCTGCGCAGGCGCGACTCCGACCGCTTTCGCCGGGGCCTGGGCGGTGAGTGTGGTAAATCCGCGCGTGCTCGAAGTTGGACTGGGTTTGCTCACGTTCTTTTCGGGCGTCAACTCATTGCGCGTGCGGCAAACGGCCGATGAATTCGGTGAGCGCGGCGTGTCGAGTACCACGCTGTTAGGTGTTGGCGCGGTGACAGGGTTCTTGTCGTCAGTGAGCGGCACTGGCGGCCCCCTTGTGCTGGTTCCCATCCTCATAGCGATGAGATTGCCGGTGCTTACTGCCGTAGGATTGAGTCAGGTCATCCAATTGCCGGTTGCGATTGCTTCGACAGTTGGCAATGTTCTTTATGGCGAACTCGATCTTGTGCTCGCGGTGATACTGGCGGCATCTCTGACCGTCGGCTCATGGTATGGCGCAAAGCTGGCGCACATCCTTCCACGCGAGACACTACGTCGGATTGTTGCCGCAGTCCTCGTCGTCATCGGTCTCTTTATTCTCGGCAACATTGCCTTGAGACTAGTGCGGTGACCATCGTTCATGGCGTTTGAACCATCCGCGTTAAAGAACGATTTTGGCGATCCCGCCGGTGAAGCGCGTGCCTGTCGCGAAGAAAGCGCATTGTTCGATTTCTCGTTTCTGGAGTGCGCCCGCATACAGGGCCCTGGTGCGTGGCCGGTTGTGGAAGCCTATGCGCAGCGTCCTTTGGATAAGTTGACGCAAGGTGCGATCGCCTATGCTGTACGAACCGGTTCTTCCGGAGCGGCATTGTCCGACTTGACAGTGTGGCGGACCGGCGTGGACTCCTTCGAAGTGATGAGTGGGCGAAGCGAGGACGTGACGACCCTTATCAAGCGTGCCTCGGCTCGGGTCGAAACCACCGATATCGGACACACCCGAGCCGTGTTTGCGGTGCAAGGACCAGGTGCGCTCGACACGCTGCGCAGCCTTGGCAAGGTAGACACAGTAGCGGACCTCACGTACTTCCGATTTGCCCAGGTGGAACTCGCTGGTGCTCCCTGTACGGTAGGACGACTCGGTTATACGGGTGAGGCGGGCTTCGAGATCATTGTCCCGCGCAGTGAATCACCACGCATCTGGCGCCAGCTGGCTCGGCACTCAAGGCCAGCGGGCTTTATCGCCTTGGACGCATTGCGGATCGAAGCGGGGTTTGTTTTGTTCGCCAATGAGTTCAGACTGCCGGTATCTCCGGCGGAGGCAGGCCTCCGGCAATTTCACCCCGAGCAGAACGCAGAAAAAACCGCGCTTAAGCTGGTGTGTTTTCAAGCCGAGACCAACTACATTACATTACCTTGGATACGAAGCTCCCCGCTCGATCGCCCGGTCGATCCAGGCGTTATCGCGATCACGTCCGTATGCAACAGCGTCGTAGCGAACGGGATTCTCGGGCTTGGCTTTGTCGCCGCATCGACAGCTGACAATGCAAGCCTGCACGATCCGTCAGGCGAATTCCGCAAAATCCGACAATCGTCGCTACCCTTTTATGACGCATTTAAGCGCCGGCCACGACTGCCTTGGCGCTAGCCCAGCAAATTTGCCTGTCTAGCCTCATAGCCGACGGCGAATATACGATAGCCCACGCATATTTGACTACCTTTGCGCCAAAGCGCCCCATGCCCGCGCACAAAACGTAGACCAGGGACGGGCGGTTTGTAATTGGGGTACTTTCACGTCCCATGTGATCAATCGGTCATGAGAGGAACACGTTATGGCTGACATGCCGGCGAGAAAAAAAGTCACCATTCCGATGCTGATGGCGAAAATGAAAAAAGGCGAGCCCATCACCCAGCTCGCGGCCTATGACTATCGGACAGCGGTGATCTCTGATCGTCTCGGCATGGACATCCTCTGCGTTTCCGACACCGGCGGTATGATTTTGTTCGGACACAAGAGCACAGTCTCTGTCAGCTTCGATGAAGTGATGATGATGTCAAAAGCGATCGACCGCGGGTCGAAATATGGCCTACGTATGGTCGACATGCCTTACTGGAGTTTTCACGTTTCCAAAGAACAGGCCGTCGAGAATGCAGGCCGTTTCGTTCACGAAGCCAACGCTGAGGTGATGAAATGCGAAGGTAACAGGTACCACGTGCCGAACATCGAGGCGATCGTGCGCGCCGGCATTCCGGTGCAGGGCCACATAGGCATCACGCCGATGCGCATGCCGCAACTTGGCGGCTTTGTCGCGCAGGGCAAAACGGCCAAGCGCGCGAAGGAAATGGTCGAAGACGCCAAAGCGATGGTGGACGCCGGATGCTTTTCCATCCTGTGTGAAGTGACGACGTCGGAAGTCGCCGAATATTTGGCGCAGACCTTGCCGGTACCGGTGATCAGCCTGGGCGCTGGCAATTGCGCGCATGGGGTGCATATCATTTCATCTGATCTTTTCCATCTATGGGAAGAGCACGTACCTCGCCACTCGCGCATTTACACCGACCTTATTCCGATTATGGAAGACGTAATTTCGCGCTACATGAAGGATGTCGTGAGCCGCGCCTATCCTGCGGAAAAGGAAACCGTCTTTATGGCACCGGAAGAGGCATTGGCGTTTGCGCAAGACATGAAATGGGAGCGCAAAATCGACGAGCTGCGTTCGGCAAAAAAGAAATCCGCATGACGCTTTGTGCGGTGATCCGGTCACTGCACATTTCTTGCAATACTCCGGCGAGCGGCGGGCGTCATCGAGAGATGATGGCCTTTGCGCTCGTCTTTCAACATGCAATCGGAATTATCAATTGCTGATCTATCTGCCAATCGCTGATCTGCCCATAAATATCTTCCTCCTATTGGCGATGGGGCTGGCAGTCGGTTTCGTATCGGGAATGTTTGGCGTGGGCGGCGGGTTTCTGATGACGCCGTTCCTGATCTTTCTTGGAATAGCACCGGGCGTGGCGGTCGCCACGGTCGCAAGTCATATTACGGCGTCCTCATTCTCCGGTGCGCTGACCTATTGGCGGCGTCGCGCTGTGGACGTCGAAATGGTTTTCGTATTGCTCCTGGGTGGCTTGCTCGGGACGTCAAGCGGCGTTTGGCTCTTCACCAAACTTCGTGCGATCGGACAGCTCGAATTACTGATTGGGTTCTCATATCTCATTATGCTCAGCGCAGTCGGCGGCCTGATGTTGATCGAAAGCATACGCGCGATTGTACGCGTCCGACAGAAGAAGCCCAGTCTGTTACGGCGGCCGGGTGCGCACACTTGGGTGCATGGATTGCCGCTCAAAATGCGTTTCAAGCGCTCGACACTCTACGTCTCAGTTATTCCAGTTTGGGGCATCGGCTATTTCATTGGCGTGGTCGGTGCTGTGATGGGGATAGGCGGCGGCTTTCTTCTGGTGCCTATGTTGATCTATTTTCTTCGCATGCCGACGGCGACGGTAATCGGTAGTGCCGCCGTACTCACCACCGCAACGATGGCATTGGCCACAGTTATGCACGCTCTCACCAATCACCTGGTTGATGCGGTTCTTGCACTTGTGCTGATGGCAGGTGGCGTAGTTGGCGCCCAATTTGGGGCGCGCAGTGCGCAGAACATGCCAGCAGAAAGGCTGCGTCTGCTGCTCGGACTTCTGATCCTCGGAGTTGGATTCCGTTTTGGATACGGGCTGATATCGCGGCCGGACAATCTTTATTCGATCCGTGCACTGGGAGTTGACACTTGAGCGTGCTTGCAAGGGTCATCGCAACATTTTTGCTCCTCATGCTCTGTGTTCCTGCGCGATCGGAGGGACTAATTGCGACAGTCGCGCCGGGCCAGATTGCCGTCTCATCGAGCTACAGCGGCGGCACGGTCGTGGTATTTGGCGCTGTAGAAAAAAACACTTTGCCGTCACATCCATACGACGTCGCGGTGATTGTTACCGGACCCCGCCAGACAGTGGTGACGCGGCGCAAGGGCAGGATCGGCGGCGTTTGGATCAATCAAGATAGCCGCACTTTTCACAATGTGCCGTCGTTTCTTGTCGTTGGCGCCACTCGGCCGCTCAATGCAATCGCGAGCGCGGACGTGTTACGGCGGCAGGGAATTGGTATAAAGAACGCATTGTTTGACGCGGGGGTTACGCCCGATGATAACGATCCCTTTTTGATCAATTTTGTAAACGTCCGGCTCCAAGAAGGCCTCTTCAATGAACGGTCGGGCGGGGTGACTTTCTTAAGTCGGACAGCATTTCGTGCCGAAATTCCATTGCCCGACAACGTCCCGGTAGGTGATTACGAGGTTAATCTCAAGTTGCTCCAACAAGGCGAAATAGTGGGAGAAACCCTGTCGTCTTTCACAGTCGTAAAAGTCGGTGTCGAGGATTTCGTCGTCAAAGCGGCCACAAATTACAGCCTAATTTACGGGCTGGCGGTCATGTCGATGGCGCTGTTCACGGGCTGGCTTGCGTCGATTGCATTCCGGCGTGACTGACCATGATCGTTCCGGTGAATGAGTATATTGAGAAGATGACTGATCCCTTGGAGTTTTTAATTTTGCAGGCAGGAGTCCCGTTGGCTATCGTGACGCCCGGGCCTGGACCACATCGGGGGGATCTCAACTAATGTTCACAAGTAATCCTTTCGCCGAACTTTCGGTGTCCATACCGCCCGCCCTAATGCAAATATACGTCATCGTAATGATACTTCTGGTCGTGGGTGGCACGCTGTTCGACATCGTGCATAAGAAAAGCGCTAGGTATTTTTTCAACAGCTGGCGCGATTCCACAAATACGGCGACGCAGCGCGTTGGCGCCGGTGAGCTGGTGGCGATCGCGGTACAGACGGCGGTCGTCGACGTCGCGCTGTCGGGCGAATTCTGCACCGCGCGGCGCAGGATTGCGCACTTGCTCGGCATGTACGGCTTCGTGATCTACGTCGTGACCACCGCGATCATGGTCTTCGCCTATCCGACGCCCGCGACGCCGACGCCCCACGCGCTGGCGGCGCTTTGGTACATCGGCGCGCTGATGGTCTGCCTCGGCGGCTACTGGTTCTGGTTCTTCATCCGCGTCGACGTCGCGGCCGAAGGCAACTCGCCGTTCCGGTTCATGCGCGCTGACCTGTTCATCGTTACGCTGGTCCTGGGCACGACCTTCGGTCTGATTTGGGCCTGGCTGCAGGCAGCCGGTCACAGCGGTTGGGCGACTCTGTTCCTCGCGCTCTATCTGATTGACACGACGGTGCTGTTCGCTTCGATCCCATGGTCGAAGTTCTCGCACATGTTCTTCAAGCCGGCTGCGGCCTTCGAGAAGAGAATGTCCAAGGCCAATGGTTCAGCCCAGAATTTGCCGACACTGACGCGCGACGATCCTGAACAGCAGAAACGACACTCCATGGAGCTGCTGCAGAAAGCTCCGATGCATATGGGACTTGGCATTAAACGCGAAGCGCCGCGCCACTATTAAAAACCTGCGAGTTTTGTCGGAACAGATTGAGGAGCCGGAGTCATGCCTACCTTCGTTTACATGACAAGGTGCGACGGATGCGGACACTGCGTCGACATCTGTCCCTCCGATATCATGCACATCGATCCCACCTATCGGCGCGCCTACAACATCGAGCCCAGCATGTGCTGGGAATGCTACTCCTGCGTCAAGGCTTGCCCGCAGAATGCGATCGACGTGCGCGGATATGCCGACTTCGCGCCGCTCGGTCATAGCGTTCGCGTCATCCGCGACGAAGAAAAAGGCACGATCGCTTGGAAGGTCAAATATCGGAACGGCACGGAAAAAAATTTCCTCTCGCCGATCACGACCAAGCCCTGGGGCACGGCGATCCCCAAGCTCGCCGACGTTCCCCCGCCGAGCAAGGAAATGCGCGACAGCCAGCTGCTTTACAATGAGCCAAAGTGGATCCGCATGGATGAAGGTGGTTTGCATACCCTTCAGGCAGCCGGCCTCAAGTTGAAGAAAGGCGTGTATTACTGATGGCTTACAAAACGATCGTCGAAGACGGCATAGATATTCTGGTCGTCGGTTCCGGCCTCGGCGGCAGCGGTGCCGCCTGGGAGGCAAGGTTTTGGGGTCAGAACAAGAAGATCGTTATCGCCGAAAAAGCGAATATCGATCGCTCCGGCGCAGTCGCTCAGGGCCTGTACGCCATCAATTGCTACATGGGCACCCGGTGGGGTGAAAATAAACCGGAGGACCATGTCCGCTATGCCCGCATCGATCTAATGGGGCTGGTACGCGAAGATCTGCTTTTCGATATGGCCCGTCACGTCGACTCGACGGTGCACCAGTTCGAAGAGTGGGGCCTGCCCATCATGAAGGACCCGAAAACCGGGCGCTATCTGCGTGAGGGGCGGTGGCAGATCATGATTCATGGCGAGTCCTACAAGCCGATCGTGGCCGAGGCCGCCAAGAAATCCGCGGACAAGGTGTTCAACCGCATCTGCGTTACGCACCTGCTGATGGATGACAGCAAGGAGAACCGGGTCGCCGGTGCCGTTGGCTTTAATGTGCGCACAGGCAACTATCACGTCTTCAAGTCCAAAACCGTGATCTGCGGTGCGGGCGGGGCTTCCAATATCTTCAAGCCGCGTTCGGTCGGCGAAGGTTCCGGACGTACCTGGTATGCGCCCTGGTCGTCCGCGTCCGCCTACGGGCTCATGATCGAAGCCGGCGCAAAGATGACGCAGATGGAAAACCGCATCGTGCTGGCGCGTTTCAAGGACGGTTACGGCCCGGTCGGTGCCTACTTCCTGCACCTCAAGACCTATACGCAAAATTGCCTCGGCGAGGAGTATGAATCCAAGTGGTTCCCCGAACTTCAGAAAATGGTCGGCAAGGAATATCTGGATCCGGAAGTTTCGCACCTAACGCACAGGCCGATCCCGACGTGTCTGCGCAACCACTGCATTATCAGTGAAGTGAATGCCGGCCGCGGCCCCATCTACATGGTGACCATGAAAGCCTTCCAGGATCCTCACCTGGAAGAAGTTGGCTGGGAAAACTTTCTCGGCATGACCATCGGCCAGGCGGTCCTCTGGGCTGCGACGGACGTGGACCCCAAGAACGAGAATCCGGAACTGACGACGTCCGAACCGTACGTCATGGGCTCGCACGCGACCTGCTCCGGCGCGTGGTGCTCGGGTCCCGAGGACGTTTCTCCGCCCGAGTATTTCTGGGGCTACAACCGCATGACGACGATCGAAGGTCTGTTCGGCGCCGGTGACGCGGTCGGCGGCACGCCACACGCCTTCTCGTCCGGCTCGTTCACCGAGGGCCGTCTCGCCGCGAAGGCCGCCTGCAAATATATCGACGACGGCAAGGGCGAAGGCATCGTTGTCTCCGAGGAGCAGATCAATCGCCGCAAGAAAGAGATCTTTAAGCCACTGGAGCACTACAAGATCTACCGCAACGAAATCGTGGCTGGCGACGTCAACCCGCATTACATCAATCCGAAGCAGGGCCTCGATCGCCTGCAGAAGCTGATGGATGAGTATTGCGGCGGCGTCACCGTCAGCTACATGACCAACGAGAAGCTCCTGAACATTGCGCTCAAGAAGCTCAAGGTGATGGAGGAAGATCTCGAAAGCCTGGCCGCGAAAGATATCCACGAATTGCTGCGCGCGTGGGAACTCAAGCACAGGCATCGCGCCGCTGAGTGCGTTACTCAGCACACGCTGTTCCGAAAAGAGACGCGCTGGCCGGGCTACTACTATCGCGGCGACGCCATGAAGGTGGACGACGCAAACTGGCACGTGCTGACCGTTTCGCGCCGCGATCCGAAGACCGGCGAATACACCATGGAGAAGGCACCCTGTTATCACCTGGTCGAAGAAGGCGCGTAGTGGCTAAAGTAGCAGAAAGACGCGCGTGAATATTGTTGAAAAAACGGATGAGGAAATAAAGGCGATAGCCGACCTCTTATGGCGCGACCTTGTGAAAAATTCCAACGAAGGCAAATACGGCGATTTCGTAAAGAATTTTTCCAATGATCTTGCGCGTGCCATGAATCAAGTTGAGGCCGGCCATCAGTTCGCAAACAGTGAGCTGGCCAGAAACCTGTCGGGGCACGTCGACTTTCTTGGCATTATCCGCAGGGGTGAACACGTAACGGTTCTTTATCGGCAACGGAGCACCAAAAAACCTGGCGAATGGCTTGGCAGACTTGTGCTCGGCTATGAAGACGGAACGGTCAAAATTTTCGGTGCGTCAATCTTCTGACAGGCTGGTTCGGATTTGACATGAGTGAAACCATCCAGGAGGGCAAGTTTGTCGGGCTGACCTACAAGGTCACCGACAAAAAGACGGGCCACGTCCTCACCAGGGTCGAATTCCCGTTGGGCTATATTCACGGGCATAATGAAATTTTGGCCCCTTCCGTGCATATGGAACTGGAGGGCAAGTCCGCGGGCGATGTCATCGAGGTGCCGATTGATGGCAATCAGATCTTCGGTCCCAGAGATGAAGCGCTGGTCTTTACCGATCACATCGAGAATGTTCCCGAGGAGTATCGGCAAGTCGGCACCTCCATCCTTATGGAAAATGACAAGGGCCAGACCCGCAGCTTTCTCGTGACGCGGGTGGACGACGAGACACTGACCGTCGACGGCAACAATCCGCTTTGCGGCAGGCAGGTCGTCTTTACGCTCGAGATACTGACGGTGCGCGATGCAACCGAAGAAGAGACCAAGGCGGGCGGGTCGGTCGCCGCGGAGGTGGATGTCAACCCGTCACTCATGCGATCTGTTTAAATGGCATTGGACGCACTTCGGCTTCTGTGACTGCACTTGCAATTCCGGGTTCACGGCGAAAGGTGACCTATGAGCGAGACAAAACCCACCACCCCTACCAAAGTCCCTGACGGACATTCGCGCTATGTGACCACGCGTCAGAAAGCGCCAAATGAAAAGGGGTTTGTCGGGTACGAAACCGTCTGGGAGCCGTTTCAGAAAGAGGCCGAATACAAGACCCCGAAGAAGCCGTAGGCTGTCATGTCGAAGCTTGTCCCGCCGCACGGCTCCCAATCCGTGAAGCCGCTCTTGCTGCCGGAGACGGAGCGGGCGGACGAACGCAAGCGCGCGGAGAAGCTCAAGAGGGTTCCTCTCGACTCCCGTGCGGTCTCCGACGTGTTCATGCTGGCGATGGGCGCCTATACGCCGCTCGATGGCTTCATGGGGCAGGACGACTGGCGCGGTTCGTGCCAGGACATGAAGCTCACCAGCGGCCTGTTTTGGCCGATCCCCATCACGCTTCCCGTCAGCAAAGACCTCACCGACAGCATCCATGCCGAGGAGGAGGTCACGCTTGTCGACGGAGAAAGCGGCGAGATCCTTGCGGTCATGCAGGTCCGCGAGAAATATTCGATCGACAAGAAATTCGAGGCCGAGCACGTCTATCGCACCGCCGATCCGAAGCATCCGGGCGTGGCGAAGGTGCTCGAGCAGGGCGAGGTCAATCTTGCCGGCCGTGTCACGGCGCTGAGCGAGGGCGAATATCCTGCGAAGTACCCGGACCTCTATATCCGCCCTGCCAAGTCGCGGGCCATGTTTCTTGAGAGAGGTTGGTCGAATGTTGCTGCGTTCCAAACGCGCAATCCTATGCACCGTAGCCACGAATATTTGGTGAAAATCGCGGTGGAGGTATCCGACGGTGTTTTCATCCATCAAGTGCTTGGGAAATTGAAAGCAGGCGACATTCCAGCCGATGTTCGCACCCGAGCAATCCAGGCGATGATCGATAATTATTTCCGCCCCGGAACGGTAATTCAGGCAGGTTATCCGATCGAGATGCGTTATGCGGGTCCGCGCGAGGCCCTGCTGCATGCCCTTATTCGCCAGAACTTCGGATGCTCGCACCTTATCGTCGGACGCGACCATGCCGGTGTCGGCGACTACTACGGTCCCTTCGATGCGCACCACATCTTCGATCAACTGTGGGCCGGCGCGCTTCTTACCAAGCCGCTGAAGATCGACGTTACTTTTTACTGCCGCAAGTGTTACGGGATGGCAACGGCGAGGACCTGTCCGCACGACCCGAAGTATCACATTTCTATCTCCGGCACGCAGCAGCGTGAAATGCTCTCGACCGACGCGGACATACCACCCGAGTTCAGTCGGCCGGAGGTGGTGGCGATCCTGAAGGAATATTACGCAAGTCTGCGATCGACAGACTTGAGCCCGGCATCATGATTATCGCGCAGATTTCGGATACCCACATAGACCTGGATGCACGCGACGCCGATCAGAGAATTCGAGATTTCGCGCTTACGGTTGCCGACATTAACGCACTCGATCCGGCCCCTGATGTGATCGTTCATACCGGGGACATCGTTCATAATGGACGGCAAGACGAATATGCTCAGGCGGTGGCTACACTCGCGCGAGCGCGTGCCCCTGTATTTGTCCTGGCCGGCAACAAGGATGACAGGACGAATTTACGTGCGGCCTTTTCAGCAAGCGGATATCTTGCCACCGATTCCGACTTTATCGACTATGCGATTAACGACTACCCGGTAAAACTGATTGGGCTGGATACCTTGAGCTCTGTCAGCAACAAGGGCGACTTTTGCCGCGAGCGGGTAGGGCGTTTAATTGACATGATCGACGCCGACGCCACCAAACCAATTGCGGTCTTCACGCATCATCCGCCTTTTGAGGTTACGGTGGGACCGGATCCGCTCCACTTCGAAACGCCGGAGATAATGTCGGGCCTGCGCCGGGCTTTGCAGCACTCGGGGCGGGTCGTCGCGGTTTTCAGCGGCCATGTTCATCGTGCCGCCGAGGGTTATGTCGAGCGCATCCGGGCGACTGTAACGCCATGCATAGCGACGACACTGCGCAAGGGTGAGTACCCGGCTTTAATGAAAGTGCGTCCGGTCTATCACGTCCACCGGTTTGATCCGGCTTGGGGTTTCTCCACCGAAACAAGAATTGTCCCGACAAGACCACTGTCGTAAATCCGTCCTTAGGTCGTCTCCTGCGATTGATCCGCTGCGTGGTGAGTTGCTGAGCGAGCGCTGGGGAGACACACTGTCACACTCCACCTACCGCAGCAGGTTCGACCGCGACTAACCGCGCAAAACGCGCGATTGTGCAGTGCGGCGAGATCGCGAATTAGGCTGGGTCGATTATCTCATAGACGACAGAGAGTGAGATTTATCTTCGCTTCCGGCTAGGCTACTTGCAATAATCATCCCACGGGCGCTCTCGATGGATTGCGTCCCGTGCGGTTGCCAGGGAGGCGACTATGGACAAGCCGAAATCCGACGCCGTCATCTACGATCAAAAATCGCGACGCTTGGCCGATGAGATGATCCGGGCAGAAGCGCGCCACATCGCACAACGCAGAGCCGAAGATCTCGACTGCGATTGCAAAGACGGGATGTTCCCGCGGGCAGGCCTCTCTAATCGCCGTAGATTTCTTTTCGCGGCAGGGTCTTTGGCAGTCAGCACGCCCGCACTGGCGCAAGGGGTTAAGACGCCTCCAGGCGCGATCCAGTTTCCTGTGCCCAATGATCCTACCAGGGAGCAGGGCCGCCCGGTCGCAGCCGACGGTGGCTATGGCTCACGATCCCAATTTGAGTCGGAAGTGCGCTGGCGTTTCCCGACGGCAAATGAGAACACGTCCTGGAGCATGACGCCGCTCGACAAGATGCTTGGAAACCTGACTCCGTCGGGTCTGCATTTCGAGCGTCATCATGGCGGAATTCCAACGATTGATCCGGCCAAGCACAACATGATTGTGCACGGTATGGTCAACACGCCGAAGAAATTCACGATGGCGGACATTAAGCGTTTCCCGTCGGTTACGCGGAAACATTTCATCGAATGCTCGGGCAATGGGTTGACGGAATGGAACAAGCCGACGCTGAAAACTGTCCAGGGTACACACGGTCTGCTTAGTACCTCAGAGTGGACCGGGGTGCAGTTCGCAACATTCGCGCGCGAAGTCGGTCTCAAGGAAGGCTCGACCTGGGTGTTGGCCGAAGGCGCCGACGCGGCGGTCATGACGCGCAGCATCCCAATGGAAAAAATGTTGAAGGACGCGCTCATAGTGTACGGGCAAAACGGAGAAGCATTGCGGCCCGAGCAGGGCTATCCACTGCGCCTCCTATTGCCCGGCTATGAAGGCAATACGCACATCAAATGGTTGCGCCGTCTCGAAGTAAGCGACAAGCCGTTTATGACGCGAGAGGAAACGTCGAAATACACGGACCTGCTCGCCGACGGCAAGGCGCGCCAGTTCAGCATGGACATGGAAGCGAAGTCGGTAATCACTTTCCCTTCCGGCGATATGAAGCTGCCGGGCGCCGGCTTCTACAACATCCAGGGTTTGGCGTGGACTGGTCGTGGTCGTGTACAGTCGGTTGACGTTTCGGTCGACGGCGGCAAGACTTGGTACCCAGCGCAACTTGGCTCAACTCCTGAACCGATCTGCACCGTGCGCTTTAGTTTCCCGTGGATTTGGGACGGCAAAGCTGCGGTGTTGCAGAGTCGATGTACGGATGAGACCGGGTATGTTCAGCCGACCTTGCAACAATTGATCGCGATCCGCGGATCGAATGGCCCGTTCGGATCCATCTATCACCTCAATGCCATCCAGAGTTGGGGCGTCAGTGAAACCGGGGATGTCAGCAATGTTCACGCCTAACGATATGCTCACAGGTACTGGCGCGTTGGTCGCCATTTTCTTGTCCACCGCTGTGTTGGCGCAAACTGCACCGCCGCATTACGGCTTCGGATCGACGGTCGATGCCGCCGAGCTGGCAAAATATTTCTCCATTCCGGCCGATGGCACGGGCCTGCCGCCCGGTAGCGGCACCGCAACAGCGGGCGCCAAGGTCTATGCGGACAACTGCGCCGCCTGTCACGGCGACAAGCTCCAAGGTAATCCCGAAAAAGGCATCGGCGGTGACCGACTAGTGGGCGGTCGCGGGTCGCTTGCGACCAAAACACCGATCAAAACAGTCGAGAGCTATTGGCCATACGCAACGACGTTATTTGACTATGTGAAGCGGGCAATGCCGTTCAGCGCGCCAGGTTCACTCAAAGATGACGACGTTTACGCGGTCGTTGCTTATGTCCTGTCGGAGGCCAAGATCATCAAGCCGGCGGAAATAATGAATGCACAGACCCTGCCGAAGGTCGCGATGCCAAATAAAGATGGGTTTATTCCTGACAGTCGGCCGGAGCTTTCACTTTACCGATAGTGGATGTTTGAACGTTTTGCGGCTGACCTCGGGGCTCGAGGTCGGCTGCCTGTTGTCCGCTTTTGGAGGTAAAGTCGACATCAGGCAGACAGGCCCCGGTCACCCAAAGCACTGCCTGGCCCGCCTCGTTACAGATTACAAAGCCCAAGCCTCGGCCATCGTGGCACCCATGGCGTAACTATTTGAACATAGATGCGATCTCCAATTGCACGCGACGCCGAGCCGTCGACTCAGGTCGCATCAATGAAATCGATTGATCCGAAATGGCTTTATACGGGCGGGTGCACAACACCAGGCTCGAAAAGCAGAAAAGATACGAAACAGTTGTTGCCGCAGCCTTTTCGATCGCGATTGCACGTTGGTTTCATAGCTCCGCCGACATGCTTCCACCTTGACAATGGATTTCGTTGTTGTCCTTGCGGAACTATTGATTTTGTCTTGAGAGGAAATTGATTTTGTATCGACCGCTCATCCGATTTCAAATTTCGCGACCATCCTGGCAGTCAAGTCGAAAGCCGATTTGAATACCAAGACTTTTCCGTGAGTATTGTCAGCTATATGCTGAACGATCAAGAACGCCGCAACGAGTAGGGTTATTACGGCAGCAAAAAAAATGCGATGCATGCGCGCGTAACATTTCGTCCGCGGCCGGCAATCGCCCCAACGAGCAGAAAAAGTCCGACCGGCAAGCAGGTGATGGTCGTATAGAAGACGGGGACGTAAGAAAATCCGTCTTCGTTCGGATTGCCCCAGTTCTCGATTGGCGGGACAAGGCTCCAGCCCCAGAGAGCGAACATGATAGCGGCGGCAACGACGAACATGGCGCGCAGCCTGGGCGACACTGTAATTTCCGTCTTATCACCCACGTCCCGCCCCCCCAACGTGATAACGTTGCGGTCACCCTATCAGATGCTTCGTTCGACGTCCGCGGGCGGGCTATGTCGTCATTTGGCCTTCAGCGGACGCAGCCGTGAGGGCGGTCTTCCGTTCGATCTCCGCTTCCAGAGTCTGACCTCTACTTTATTCCGTAATTCGCGTATTCCTCTGCGATGTCGGCCTTGATGGTCTTGGCTCTGTTTATATCGGCGTTGCCGCCGGCGGTGTCGCCCTTTCTCAATTTGGTCACGCCGCGCCCATAGAGCCAATCGGCATGGTCGGGGATTTTCGTCAATGAGAACGCTGCATCGTAGTCGGCAAGCGCCTTTTCGAATTGCCCGAGCTTCAAATAGACGAATCCGCGATAGGCAAAGATTTGGGGAATAGTCGGGCTCAGACTGCTGGCCCTGTTACAGTCATCAAGCGCCTCCCGCAATTGTTTGCCGACAACAGCGCGCGACCAGCAGCGTTGACCCCAAAGGCGTGATTTGTTGGCGTCCAGTTCGATCCCTTTTGTGTAATCCGCAACCGCCCGCTCATGGTCACTCTTATTGCTGTACGTATAACCTCGATTATAAAAAGCATCGGCATCCTTGGGGGCGAGCCGGATCGCTTCTGAGTGATCAGCAATAGCCCGATCGAATTCGCCATGGCGGGCGTAAGCATTGCCACGATGCATGAAACCAGCGGCGTAAGTCGGATCGGTTCGGATCGCCTCGTTATGATCCGCGATGGCTCTCTCATAGTCACCCATGCGCTCCCGCTGGTTGCCGCGATTGCTGTAGATGATTGCCAGATTGTGCTGATCAAATCGGTCCGAGTTAAGGGCACGTGTGCAAGCATCGATTGCAGTGCTGCCGGATCCTCTTACACATTGCTCGCCGTCGTCGGCTGCTGCGGCGCTAACAACGCAAAAAGCGGCAATGCCGATTAATGCGCCGTAAGTCCGATTTCGGATGTTCCCTCCGATCCGCATGAATACCCCGTTAGCTGGTCTGGACTGTTTTGCCGCGGAAAAGCGAAGCATAACCTTCGACATATTCTGCCAAACGTAAAGGTGTATAGTGCTTGTCCTAACCCACGTCGTGTAAGGACGGAGCCATAGTAGAAACGATGGATGGCTCTCCAGCAAAATCGACGAAACCAGATCCTGCTGCGCAGATCGCCTCTGAATTTCACGAGTTCAATTCTTCCAAAAACGGGTTGAGTTCGGACGAGGCGAAGCGGCGTCTGGCGCAGTACGGGCCAAACGCACTCGAAGACCGGACGGAGAGCAAGTGGCACAAGCTCTTGTCGTATTTCTGGGGACCGCTCCCATTCCTCATTGAAGCCGCTGCAGTCATCTCAGCACTCCGTCGCGATTGGCCGGATTTCTTCGTCGTCGCTGGTCTCTTGCTATACAACGCTGCTGTCGGCTTCTGGCAGGACAACAAGGCGGCGAATGCTCTCGCGGCACTGAAGAAAGGTCTCGCGCCCCGCGCTCGTGTCGTGAGGGACAATAAATGGGATACTTGCGACGCCGCCAGCCTTGTTCCGGGTGACGTCGTTAGCATCGCCGCGGGACAGATCGTTCCGGCAGACCTCATCCTGATTGATGGCAAGTATCTCAGTTGCGATCAGGCATCGCTGACCGGTGAATCTTTGCCAGTTGCAAAGAAGGTCGGCGACACGGCTTATTCTGGCAGCATCGCCAAGCAAGGCACGATGACCGGCCTTGTTATCGCAACGGGGGCGAAAACCTTTTTCGGCCGGACAGCGAAGCTGGTCGGCTCGGCTGGCGCGGTTTCCCATTCACAGCGCGCGGTGACGCAAGTCGGTGACTTTCTGCTGCTGCTGGCCTTCATTCTCGCGACGATCCTGGTCGGGGTCGAATGCTACCGCCGACTGACCGTGATGGACGCCTGGAGCTGGGACGAATTCGGCAGCATTGCCCAGTACGTTCTCGTCTTGCTGATTGCGTCGATCCCGGTCGCTCTTCCGGCGGTCATGTCTGTCACGATGGCGATCGGCGCTTACGCGCTGTCGTTGAAAAAGGCTATCGTATCGCGCCTTTCGGCTATCGAAGAACTTGCTGGGGTCGACGTCCTGTGCAGCGACAAGACCGGGACGCTGACAATGAACCAGCTCACGGTCGCGGCTGAAATTCCCTTCGGATCATTTAAAGCGGACGACGTTTTGCTTGACGCTGCGTTAGCGACCCAAAAGAGCAGCGAAGACGCGATTGATGTTGCAATTCTTTCAGCTGCCGGGGCGCGAGCCGATATCGAACATGCGAAACAGACCGACTTCGTCCCGTTCAATCCAGTCGATAAACGCACCCTTGCGACCGTCGTCGATCCCTCAGGCAAGACACGGCACTATGCCAAGGGCGCTCCGCAGGCAATTTCGGGTTTGGCCAAGCCGGATGCCGACGTGCTTCACCGTTATGAGAGCACCGTTGCCGAACTCGCCGGCAAGGGCTATCGCGCGCTGGGGGTTGCCCAATCCGATGATGGAAAAAACTGGGAGATCGTCGGGCTTGTTTCTCTGATGGACCCGCCACGTCCAGATGCCAAGTCGACAATCGCCGCAGCGAAGGCACTCGGCCTCAACGTCAAGATGGTCACGGGTGACGACGTCGCGATCGGAGACCAGATTGCCGCGCAACTCGGGATCGGCAGCCATCTGCTCGTCGCGAGCGATGTCTTCAAGGACGGCGGGACATCGGGCACTGTCAGCGATGCCGTCATGGACGCGGTCGAACGCGCGGACGGTTTCGGCCGTGTATTCCCCGAACACAAGTACGAGATCGTTAAAACCCTGCAGGCCCGTGGGCACATCGTCGGCATGACAGGCGATGGCGTGAACGACGCTCCGGCGCTCAAGCAGGCGGACTGCGGTATTGCCGTCAGCGGGGCTACCGATGCTGCAAGAAGCGCTGCCGCGCTGATCCTGACGGCGCCCGGGCTATCGACAATCATCAATGCAATCGGCGTATCGCGACAAATCTTCGACCGGATCGAGAGCTATGTTTACTATCGCGTCGCGATGACGCTCGACATTATGATTCTGGTCGTAGCTTCAATCGTGCTTTTCCAATTCCAGCCAATCACCGCCATCATGATCGTCGCACTGGCTCTTCTTGACGACATTCCGATCATGACCATCGCCTATGACAACGTGCCGACGGCGGAGCGACCAGTTCGCTGGAATATGCAGCACATTCTTTTGTTCGCCTCGATTATGGGCCTGTTGTCGGTCGCGGAAACCTTTGGCCTGCTGCTGATCGGCATGCGCTGGGTCGCCGATGTGCAACTCCAGGGCATGGTCGAGCTCAATTCCGCTCAATTACAAACCGTGATGTTTTTACAACTCGCAGTCGGCGGCCATTTGTTACTGTTCGTTGTACGCACAAAGCGATCGCTGTTTCAGCCGCCTTATCCGAGCGTGCGGCTGTTCTGGGCCATTGTCGCGACCCAGGTCGTCGCAGTCTCAATCTGCCTGCTAGGTATCGGTGTTAGCGCAATACCGCCTGCAGCGATTGTCGCCGTTTGGATCTATTGCCTTATCTGGATGGTCATGCTCGATGCGCTCAAGCTTGTTTGCTGGCACTTCATAACCGAACGCGAACGGTTCATTGCGCTACAGCGTACCACCCTCTCGGCCTGACCGGTTCGAAACCGCGGGAGATCCCCGACATGAATTTGACCAAGCGGCTAAGGGTAGAGCCCGGCGCGCAGATCGATCTTGCTGGAATGGACGCGTCCTTCCACGGCAAATGGGCCTCCGCTGAGGCGGCCAAGGCCGAACTCGAGAGCAATCTCTCGCGCATCAGCGTGCTGCAGCGCAAGCTCTACGCAGACCGGAGCCACTGCCTGCTTATCGTACTGCAGGGAATTGACGGTGCCGGAAAGGACGGCACGTGCTGGCACGTGATCAGCGCTATGGATCCCCAGGGTGTCGACGTCCATGGCTTCAAGCAGCCCACCGCAGAGGAAAAGGACCACGACTTTCTATGGCGGGTTCACCCGCACGCGCCCGGGCGCGGCCGCGTGGCGATTTTCAATCGCTCGCATTATGAGGACGTGCTCGTCGCGCGTGTCCACGAGCTTGTGCCGAAAGACGTTTGGAAACCACGTTATGACATCATCAATGAATGGGAAAAATTGCTCGCAACGGAAAACAATACGACCATTCTGAAATTTTTCCTCTACATTTCAAAGGAAGAGCAATTGTCGCGATTTAAGGAGCGTCTCGACGATCCGGCAAGGCAATGGAAGATCAGCCAGAGTGACTACAAGGAACGTGATTTGTGGAAAGAATACATCCGCGCGTTCGAGACCGCGCTCTCCCGTTGCTCGACGAAATACGCACCGTGGTTTGTTGTTCCGTCGAATCACAAATGGTTCCGAAATCTCGCCGTATCGCAGATCGTTGCCGATGCTTTGGATGATATGAAGCTGAAGCTCCCAAAACCGACGGTCGACCTCAAAGAAATCCAGCGTCTTTATCACAAGGATGCCGCCGCGGAGGGCGCCAAGAAACGGTGAGGCGATGCCAAGAACATGCCATTTGCATGCGATTGACATAAATCAGAATGGCGGTGCGTTAGGGAGCGCTTAGTCAGTGACCGCCTCGAGTCTGAAAACCATATCATCAAAGGCGTCCATCTTCGGTGCGCTCGACGATGCGCCGATGACGCTGGCCCGTTATCTATATTGGCTGTTGGCTAGCGGCGGCACTTTTCTCGACGGCTTTTCCGTTGTCTCCCTTGGCATCGCGGTGCCACTGCTAAAACGGGACTTGGCCATCACTCCGACGATGGTGGGTTTGATTGGTTCGGCCCTCGTTCTCGGGGCTGTGCTTGGGGCGGCGCTGGGCGGCGTCGCGGCGGACAGGATTGGCCGCAAGCGCGCCTTTATCGTGGACATGGGAATTCTGGCCATTGGCTCGGCGATTTGTGCCATAGCGCCAAGCGCCGAGCTCATTATTGCGGGCCAGTTTTTGCTCGGTATCGGAATCGGTATCGACTTTCCGACGAGTAGCTCCTACGTCGCCGAGATCATGCCCAAGGTTGCGCGCAGCCGTATGACTGTGGCGACCATCGCCCTGCAGTCCGTCGGAATGATCGCGGCAGCGCTGGTTGGTATCGCCGTTCTCAAGGTGCATCCTTTGATAACGGACTGGCGGATACTGCTCGGGGTGGGTGGCATTCTCGCAGTCCTTTATATGCTTGCGCGCCTGCACCTGCCGGAGAGCCCGCGCTGGCTGGCGGAAAAAGGCCGGATCGTCGAGGCTGCCGTAGTTCTGTCCCGAATAGCGGGTGTCTCCTTTGCTCCGGTTGGCGCGGAAATTGCTACGGGCGCCGGGAATCGCCTCGCGGCAACGGCTAGCGCAAAGAGTAAAGCGCTCGCGACGCTTTTTGACCCGCGCTACAGGACGCGGACTTTCCTGGTGTCACTCCCTTGGCTGATGATGGATGTGGCCACCTACGGCGTCGGGCTTTTCACCCCGGTCATTCTTGGCGCGATCCATTTCGCATCATCCGGCTTTGGCACGATCGCTTCCGTTTTCGCCGATGCGGAAGGTAGCGGACTGGTTGATCTATTTCTGCTCGTTGGCTTCATCGCGGGAATGTGGGCGGTGCCACGGTTCGGCCGGATTCCGATGCAGGTTGCCGGCTTCGCGGGCATGACAATCGGAATGTTGCTGCTAATGCTGGCCACATTGGCGGGTGACGGCCCGCATATGCATCTGGGGCTGGTCATTGGTGGGTTTGTAATTTTTAATTTCGCAATGAACGCAGGCCCCAATGCAACCACATTCACGCTCGCGCCTATCCTCTTCCCGACAGCGATCCGGGCGTCGGCAAGCGGCTTCGCCGCAGCGGCAGCCAAGGTCGGCGCGACGTTCGGTACGTTCGCCGTTCCCCAGCTTCAAGCTGCATGGGGCCTTATGGGCGTGTTGGCGCTGATGGTGTTTGTCAGTATAGGCGGGCTGGTCGCAACAGCCGCATTCGCGCACGAAGTGAGAAAAGAGGACGAGATCGAAGAATCTCTGGAGGACGATTCGGGACCGCAGAGCGCTCATCAAGGCGGCTAGAGAAGGACACGTCGAAGTGTGGAAGTCCAATTCTGGCATGAAGCGGCAAGCAAAGGTGGCGCTCAGCGGACATATCGCTCGCTCGCCGAATGTCCGCTAAGGTCTATTTGTATCCTGCTGCCACTCTTGCCAGTGGGTCGGAATGACCTCGACTAATTGTCCGGTTTTGGCATTCGCCCAGGTTTTTCCGTGGCGCCGGCAGGGGAACACCAGCGCGTGCACGGCATCCCCATCCAAAACCGCGAGGCGTAAATCGCGGTCAGTGGGAATTTCCGACATGTCACGAACCGGGCACCACATTGTGTCTTTTTGCCATGGGAGAGAATAGGCGTATTGATCTAGCGCAATTTTGCTGTAGGTTTTTATGGGGGGCGACAGGGCCATGGAGACCGGGCCGTGGACCGTTTTATCAGGCGTGAGAACGTTAAGCATTATCGAGAGTTGTTAAAGTCGGCAAAAGACGATGCCGAGCGGCAACGCATTTCCAAGCTGCTCGCCGAAGAGGAAAAAAAGCAAAAGGACGCCGGCGACAAGATCGAAAGAGAATAAACTCTCTTCTTGATAGGTTCTTCCCCCAGCAGTCAGCGCTATTATAGCTTCAGATCGGCGGCTTGAATGGCCGCAGCCCACTGCTTGATATCCTCCGCAATCGTCACCTTGAATTCCTCCGGCGTCGATCCGATTGCATCAACGCCATAGTTTTCAAGCGCGCGAAGAATCTTCTCGTCCCTGAGGGCGGCTTTCACCTCCTTGGCGAGAGTCTGGATGATCGCATCCGGCGTCTTGGCGGGCGCGATCAATCCGTTCCATGTCTCCGACCGGAAACCGTCGAAGCCGCTTTCCGCGACAGTGGGCACATCGGGCAATTTCGCCGCGCGCTTTGCGCTCGATACGGCAAGCGCGCGCAGTTCGCGTCCCGCGTAAGGCAGTGCTTCCGATAGATTTCCGAAATAGACCGGCGCTTGATTGCCGATGACATCGGCGATGGCCGGGCCGCCGCCCTTGTACGGCACATGAATCATATCGAGTTGCGCCCGCTTGCAGAGCAGAGCCATCGTCAGATGGCCCAGACTGCCGGTGCCGCCCGAGGCATAGATCACCTTACCCGGGCGTCCCTTCACGTAGGCGATGAAATCCTTGAACGTCTTCGGCTCGAACCGGGGATTGGCGACCAGACAGAACGGGTTGCTGGCCACATTGCTGATCGGGGCAAAGTCGTTGACCGGGTCATAGCTGGTCTTCCGCATCGTCGGCAGGATGGCAATCTGCGGGAGCGCAGCCATCATCAGGCTGTAGCCATCTGGCTCCGCACGCGCGATGGCCTCAGCCGCAACAATGCCGCCTCCGCCGGCGCGATTCTCGACGACGAACGCCTCGCCCAGCTTTTCGGTGAGAGACTGGCCGATCAGCCGCGCAATCCCGTCAGTATTGCCGCCCGCCGCGAATGGCACCAGGATCTTGACCGGACGCTGCGGCCATTTGTCTGCCGCAAGCACCTTGAGCGAAGATGCCGCCAGCGCGCCGGCGGCCAATGACTTTAGGACACTTCTTCGCGTTGTCATTTGCAACTCCACCGGTGAAATCACTATTCATGATCCTACAGCTTCATATTTCCACTAGTTGATCTTCTCCGCAGCCAGCAGTCCCTCGAACATCGACGTGCGCATCAGGAAGGCGCGGGAGCGTTTGCGGTCAGCCGCAATTGCGCGCATTTCGTCGAGACGATCGCGCCGCTGCGCCAGATCCTTTTCCTCCAGGACGCGCTTGTTCTGGATCGTCATCGCCTGGAGAAATTCATTGGCGACAAAGCGCCGTTGCCGATCATACAAGTCGAGCAGACTATCAGGCTCACCACCGAGCACACGGACCAGCTTGCCGGCCAGACTGACCGCATCGTGGATGCCAAAATTCATGCCCATTCCGCCAAGCGGATTATTGACGTGCGCGGCATCGCCGACCAGCAGAACGCGACCGCGGCGGTAAGTGGTCGCAACCCGCTGATGCACGGTGTACAGATTGGTATGCAGGATCCGATGTGGTGTGGGCTGCGGGATAAATGCCTGCAGCCGGCGTTCCGCATCATCGTGATCGAGCAGTTGTTCCGCTGCAGTCTCCGCCGCGACCGGAAAAACGACCCGCCACACGCCCGGCGGACCCGATCCGGGCACCTTGAATGTGGCGCACCACTCATTCGGATCAGACACATAAGCGCTATAGGCAAAGCCGCGCGCCCCCAGATCGGTTGCCGTGGTAATGACGAGAAAGCGCTCAGGATAGGTGAACCCCTCAAAGCCGATGTCCTGGGATTTCCGCACCACGCTGCGGCCGCCATCGGCACCGATCACATAGCAACCTTTATAAACCGATCCCTCCGCCGTCGTCACCGTCACACCAGTGGCACTTTGCGATACAGTCTCGACCGTCGCGCCATGGTTCAACTGAAATTTCGGATTCCCTGCTAGCTTCTCGGTGAGGATCGCGACCAGCTTGTGCTGCTCGCACATAAGCCGATAGGGATAACGCGTAATGTCGGCAAGCACGCCGAGATCGAACTCCGCGACCACACCTTCGGCGCGACCACGAAACTGCCATTGCCGGCAAACGATGCCAAGCTCATGCAGCCGCTCGGTCACACCGCTTGGCGCGAACATCTCCATGGTCGGCGGATGAAACGTCGCAGCGCGCGGATCCTCATACGGTTCCGCACGGCTTTCGAGCAAGGTGACAGCCACTCCGGCCGAAACGAGGAACAGGGCCGCGGTCAATCCGGATGGCCCAGCTCCAACAATGATGACGCGGCTATCGGGCATGAGACGGCCTAGAACTCCTCGAGGATGCGGCCGCGACCAAGGACGCGGTCCTTTATGCCGCAGCGGCGCAGGGCATCCCAATAGGTCACGACGTTCATCGCCAGCACCGGCTTGTCCAGCCATCGCTCGGCTTCAGCGGCCACGACGCCATTCGCAAGATTGGTGCCAACCTGCAAAATTGCGTCGACATCGTCGCCGTCGATATCACCCAATGTTTTTCGCAACGTCGCCGGCGAAACCTCTGCAATCGCACGCGGCGACGCGCATTTGAGCCCGACCAGCCGCACGATCTCGAAGCCCGCTTCCGCAAGATAGGTGCGCACGATCTCATCGCCTTTCGGCTGATGCGGTGTGAGCAGAGCGATCCGCTTGGCCTTGAACGAACGCAGCGCTGCCACCGCCGCTGTCGAGCCCATCGATACGCCGACCCCAGCGCGTTCAGAAAGCTCCTTCTGCAAGACATCAGCTCCCGCGACGCCCCCGCTGAAAGCCTCGATCGCGACCGCCATGATGACGTGATCGGGGCCGCAGGTCATGACCTGATCGATCGCCGGTCCGATGCCGTCCCGCATCGCCTGGACGTGAGAGACAAATCCCTGATCGCTAGACTGGATCGGGCGGTCCTGAATCGTCAGGCGCGCGACGTGATTGGTCACGCCCGGCGGCCGTAATGTTTCGCTCTCGGGCTCGACAATGGTATTGGTCGATGGAACGACGATCCCGATCTTCTTGCGATAACCAAGCGCATCCACGTCGCTTACTCCCAGAAAGGTTCATTCGGCTGCAGCCTTTGAGAATGTATTTGAAGCCCGCGCAGGTTGATATGCTTAAGTGTGCCATCTCGGTTTTTCTTGTCCCAGCAAGTCACAAATAAAATGACCTTGCGGTTTCACGATTGGACGGCACTTGATGCCTCGGAGCGCGCGCGATGTTCTGCAACCGCACACGATTTTGCACGTCGGCTTGAGCCACGGCTCAATGCGTTTGCCGCGTTCGAAAGCATAATAACGACCCCTGCGCGCGGCGTGCTCGAGGCAATGCCGTATGCGGCAAAGGACATCTTTTTGTCCGCCACAC
>Ga0335085_10003734_pt1 | contig 25918 bp, 26 predicted proteins | sample Lox_Sample_45_FD_206712 | JGI IMG/M metagenome (GOLD analysis project Ga0335085, IMG submission 206712) | Soil microbial communities from Loxahatchee National Wildlife Refuge, Florida, United States - Lox_Sample_4.5 | ecosystem: Environmental > Terrestrial > Soil > Wetlands | place: USA...
GCGAGTGTGCGAGTGTGCGAGTGTGCGAGTGTGCGAGTGTGCGAGTGTGCGAGTGTGCGAGTGTGCGAGTGTGCGAGTGTGCGAGTGTGCGAGTGTGCGGAGATAGACTTACAAGATAGACGTTATGCAGTGGTGGCGTAATATTAATTCTCAACAATAACAAGCGGCGTATTGCTCTCATACGGGAGAGAATTTGCTTCTCGTAAAGCTACATAAATAATATTACAAAAAAATCAAGTCAGGGATATTTTTTGGTTACCTATTTTTCTACGCAATCTCCCAGATCTCATACCGTTTTCTAAGCACTTGCGCATGGCTGAGATCCGTTATACCTGAAATTTTTCCCCCTACCTTAGCGTGAAATTTTTTTCGCAGCATGATTTCTACGAGAGAAAACAAGATCAAACGCTATGGCAGCGGATTCATCCGGCTTACTGATGAGTTGCGGCATGTTCCGAAAGAAGCCATCACGTGGCGGAGCAAGAAAGATGTGTGGAACATCAATGAAGTGGTGATTCACCTGGCTGATCTCGAAGCTGGCGCGTACGTGAATTTTCGCAGAGCAGTTGCTGAACCTACTCAACGCATTTTTGCTTTTGACAAAGACCTGTGGGCTGAATCGCTTTCGTACTATTCTCAGCCGCATGAAGCTTCGCTGAAGTTGTTTCGGCTTTTGCGTGCGAGTAATTACGTGCTGCTGAAAAATCTCGATGAAGATGCGTGGCTTCACACGGTTTACTATGAAGGTCACGGACAGATTGCGCTGGAAGATTTACTTGACTTGTACGACAAGCATCTCGACAAAGCCATTCATGAAATTGCAGCCACCACGGAGTTGTTTAATAAATTGCAGGGCAAGGCATAGGTTGAAAATCTGTCAATAAATTTTTCTTCTGTAAAAAATCAGAAGTTGAAAAGACTCACAAAAATTTTTCTGCTGCCAGTTTTTTTTCCGTTGGCTTTATTTGCTCAGGATTCAGTGCATGTTGTTTCACCTGTAACGGCCGCATCCCCTGCATTACTTCATCTCCAACGCACTTTCGTTTTCATTGACATCACTCAGAATTTCTGGCTGAATAAACCGGATTCTATAGCCACGCAATGGATTTCCGGCGGTTTCAATTTCAATGTGTCCTATGAAATTCATCTGGTGAAGAATGTTTTCAGCATTGCGCCGGGCATTGCTTTCTCAAATATGACAGTGAAAAACAATTCTCAGATCTGGTATGATCAGACAAGCAGCCATCCTCACGACTTTACCTATCTCGTTCCTTACGATCCTTCGGTGTATCGCAAGAGTAAAATCTCGACGGATTATCTCGACGTTCCGGTTGAACTTCGTTTCAGAATAAAGCCGGATGAGCGCGGAAAAAATTTCTGGATCGATCCGGGGTTCCGATTCGGAGTTCTCATAAGTGATTTCTGGAAAACTCAATTTTATAACGGGAGCAGTTGGCAAAAAGGGAAAATCTACAATACCCTTAACATGGATCCAATCCACTATGGAATTTCACTACGGGCGGGCTATTACAAGTTTGGTGTTTATGCTTTCTATTCGCTAAGTGATGTATTTAAAGAAAACAAAGGCACGAAGCTCACGCCGCTTTCGATTGGAATTTGCCTGACACCGTTGTGAAAATTTTCTTGTCGTATTTTGCAGGCACGGAAAAATTTTCCTTCTATGAAGAAAAGAATTATTAGTGCCGTTCTTCTCTGCTGTTTATTTCATTATGGATTTTCACAGAGCGATGATAAAGGTGTTCGCTTTGGACTCACGCTTTCACCGCAGGTAACATGGATGACAGCATCGGATAAAGATCTGAGTGGAAACGGCACGTACTTCGGATATGAATATGGTTTGCTGATGGATGTTTTGATTCCGAAGAATTATGCATTTGCAACCGGGCTTTTATTTAATAGCTGTGGCGGAAAACTTACATACACACAGCCTACTAAGTTCAACACATTCGGCGATACACTTTTTGCTGCAGGAACTAATGTCGATTATCGGCTTCAGTACATTGCTATTCCACTCACTTTAAAATTGAGGACGAATCAAATTGGATACATCACTTACTTTGGTCAGTTTGGTTTTCGGGGCGGACTCAACATCCGCAGCCGTGCTGACTTAAGTGATCTCGCCGGAAAATCTACCTACGATAAAATTGATTTCGGAAAGGATGTTGGCCCCGGCGATTTTGGTTTGCTCGTGGGCGGAGGACTGCAGTATGAAGTTTCGGGAAACACACAACTTCAGGCAGGACTTCAATACTACAACGGATTTGTCGACATCACTGATAATCCGAAAGATTACAAAACGAAATCTACACTCGGCGGCTTAAAGCTAGAGCTTGCCATTTTCTTTTGAACAGTTGACTCTTCATCGGTAAAAGGACCACATGACGCGCGATCTCTATTTTTGCGCATCAATTTCAAGTTCATGAGAATCGCGATTGCTCAGCAGAATTACATGATCGGTGACTTCGATGGTAACCGGAAAAAAATTCTGGACGGCATAAGTAAAGCGAAAGATCAGGGCGCCGATCTTGTAATGTTCTCCGAACTTTCAGTATGCGGTTATCCTCCGCGTGATTTTCTTGAGTTCAAGGATTTCATTCAGCACTGTGAAGAATCCATTCATCTTATTGCCAAAGAGGCCACAGAGATTGCAGTGCTCGTGGGAGCACCATCAGTAAATCCTAAAGTGGAAGGGAAAGATCTTTTCAATTCATCTTATTTTTTGTTCGACGGAAAAATTCAGCAGGTCACGCATAAATCACTGCTGCCGAATTATGATGTGTTTGATGAGTACCGCTACTTCGAACCCAATCGCGAGTTTCGCGCTTATGATTTTGCAGGAAAAAGAATTGCATTCACTGTATGCGAGGATATTTGGAATGAAGGAGTCAATCCGCTGTACATCACTTCGCCTGTTGATCACCTCAGCGAATTCAATCCTGATTATTTACTGAACATTTCCGCATCGCCTTTTGATTACAGAAAAGCGAATGCAAGAATCGAATTACTCAAAGGACTTGCGAAGGAACATCAGCTGCCGATGTTTTACTGCAACACGGTTGGCGCACAAACAGAATTGATTTTTGACGGAGGATCACTTGTCGTAACTCCCAACGGGGAAGTGTTTGACGAAATGCCGTATTTCGAGGAGGCAATGCGTGTGTATGATCTCGATGAAGTAGTCGCTGCGAAGAATATTTCCGGACGCGGGCGTGCGAAAGAAAAAATTCCTCTCATTCATGATGCTCTTGTCTGCGGTATTAAAGAATATTTCAGCAAACTGAAATTTCAGAAAGCGATTTTCGGATTGAGCGGCGGAATCGATTCAACCGTCGTAGCTTGCCTTGCTGTAGATGCTCTTGGAAAAAGAAATGTGAAGTGTTTACTCATGCCTTCGCAGTTTTCGAGTGAGGGTTCAATTTCTGATTCTGAAACTTTGGTGAAAAATCTTGACATCGGCTCTGAACTTCTTCCTATCAGCGAGCCGTTTGAGTCGATGCTGTCAGCACTCGATCCGTTTTTCGAAGGAAAACCTTTTGATGTTACGGAAGAAAATATTCAGGCACGAATTCGTGCCATGATGCTGATGGCGATGTGCAACAAGCATCATTATATTTTGCTAAACACTTCAAACAAGAGTGAAATGGCGGTGGGATACGGAACATTGTATGGTGATATGTGCGGAGGAATTTCAGTGCTTGGTGATGTGTACAAAACAGAAGTTTATCAATTGGCCGGGTACATTAATCGCAATAAGGAAATTATTCCGAAAAATATTATCACTAAGCCGCCATCTGCTGAACTGCGGCTGAATCAAAAGGACACCGACTCACTTCCTGAGTATTCCGTGCTTGACAAAATTCTTTTTCATTATATCGAAGAAAGAAAAGGTCCGAATGAATTAGTGGCGATGGGATTTCAGAAATCGCTCGTTGACCGTGTGCTTAAGCTTGTCAATACGAATGAACATAAGCGCTACCAGTCGCCGCCTGTGCTCCGGGTTTCATCAAAAGCGTTTGGTTCGGGAAGAAGAATGCCGATTGTAGCGAAATACCTTTCCTGAGTTTCAGTTCATCAAAATTTCTTCTCCATTCTTATCATAAAAATGATATTCGCTGATGGCTACATTATCACTAGAATCAACGTTGACCCATTGCCTGTATTTCTGAAACCACTTCATTCTTTTTGAGGGAAAGCCCTGCCGGATGTATGCTTCCAAATAGGGATGAACAAAGAGTGTAATTTTTTTCTGATTACTTTTTGTGATCACGTGATTGAGATTCTTTTCAATCTCATCCATGATCAGGATTGAAGGACCGATTTTTCCTGTACCGCCGCAAGATGGACACTCTTCATCCGTGGCGATGTTGATCTCCGGCTTCACCCGCTGTCGCGTGATCTGCATTAATCCGAATTTGCTGAGCGGAAGAATGGTGTGTCGTGCTTTGTCAGTGCGCATTGCTTCAATCATTTGTTGATTCATCATTCGTTTCTTCTCGGGACTTTTTACATCAATTAAATCGACGATAATTATTCCGCCGATATCCCGAAGTCGAAGTTGCCTTGCAATTTCTTTAATCGCTTCCAGATTCACTTTCATCGCATTCTCTTCCTGGTTGTCGTCACGCATTAATTGGTGTCCACTGTTCACGTCGACTACGTGCATTGCTTCCGTGTGCTCGATCACTAGGTAAGCGCCGCTCTTCATATTCACTATTCTTCCGAATGAAGATTTGATTTGCTTCGTGACATCGTACTGATCGAAGATGGGAGTTCGACCGTTGTAGAGTTGAACAATGTTTTCTTTTTCCGGCGAAATGCGCGCGATGTAGTTTCTGATCTCGTGATACGTTTCTTTCGAATTCACCACAATCCGGTTGAACGATGCATTGAGCATGTCGCGCAGCAGTGTGGAAGTTTTGCTCATCTCACTCATCACTTTTTTCGGAGCCTGAGCATTTTTCAATTCCGTTGTGAGCTGTTTCCATTTGTCGGTGAGGTGCGACATATCTTCATGAAGCTCCTGCACTGATTTGCCTTCAGCCAGCGTGCGAAGAATGACTCCGAAATTTTTCGGGCGGATGCTTTCGATCAGGCGAAGCAATCGCTTTCTCTCTTCCTGCGAATTAATTTTTTTGGAAATGCTGATGTCATTTGTAAATGGAATGAGCACGAGATATCTTCCTGCCAATGACAAATCACAGGAGAGCCGATGACCTTTGGTTGAGATAGGTTCTTTTATGATTTGAACCAGCAGCGGATACCGTCGCGAAATCGTCTGCCCGATTTTTCCGGTCTTCACCGTTTCCGGTTCCAGCTTGAAGTCGTTAAGATTTTCCGGCTGATTTCCCTCGGTAGCGAACCGAGTAAATTTCTGCACCGATCGAATCTGAGGGCCGAGATCGGAATAATGCAGAAAACCGTTTTTCGGCTGACCGATGTTCACGAAAGCGGCATTCAATCCCGGAAGAATTTTCTCAACTCTTGCAAGAATGATGTCGCCGATTAAAATGTTTGACGTTTGTTTATCCTGGTGCAATTCCACCAGCGTGCGGTCTTCAAGCAAGGCAATGTCTACGCCTTGCTGACCGGAATCAATAATAAGTTCTCTGTTCACAGCTCAAACCTGTTTTAGATAAAAACCGGCACTGCCGTGCTTCAGCAAATGAAAGAGGAGAAGACGAATAAAAGTGAAAGCAAGTAAGATGAACTTCAGGGAAAGTGCTTCTGTAGAATTCAGATTGTCTATTCCATGGTGACTTCCTGAATGCGAAGCAACCGGTTCCGCGAAGCGATGCGAATTAAAAGCTGACGTGGCTGTTTACAAGCAAGCATCATCAGCAAAGAGCATGTTCGCTCAGCGTATCCCGATAGTGAAGGTTATCTCAATTTCTTTTTATGGCGGTTCTTACGCAAACGCTTTTTGCGTTTGTGAGTGGCCATCTTGTGTCTTTTTCTCTTTTTGCCGGAAGGCATAGTTCACGGTTTTTTTAATTGGTTAATATAATCATCAATCTGAGCAGAAAAGTCCGGATCGTTCACCAGCTTTTTACACTGCTCCAAAGATTTTATGGCGTCGTCATTTCGTCCCACAGCTCTGTAAGCTTCCGCAAGATGATAAAAAACTTCGGCATTCTGGGGATCAAGTTTTGTCAGCTTCTCCAATCGAGCAATGGCTTTGTCATATTGGCCTGAAACAATAGCGAGTCGCCCGAGAATCAGATTCATTTCCTTGTTATCAGGATCTTTCGCTTCCACGCCTTTCAAAATTGAAACCCCCTGCATCACATTGCCGAGTCCGTCGATGTAGCAAACTGCTTCATGAACCGGATATTCCATGTTCGCAGAATCGATCTTCATGAGCTTTTGAAAAGTTTCTTTTCCCTGTTGTGCGCCAAAAATTCTGGCCAGGGAATCAGATGTAGTTGGAAATCCTGTGTAAAAAAGATTGGCGGCCTTCTCCAATGTTGCTTTGTCATTGCTGAGTGCAGCGGCATCAGAATAATATTTTCCTGCGACAAGAACGTTTCCGGTTTTCTCCCACGCTTTTGCCAGCGACAGAAGCATAGATGCCTGTTCTTTATCCCCACGCACTTTTTTCATTTGTAATTCGAGAGAAGAAATGGAATCAGCTTGCGAAGTGTTCAGTGTTCCTTTTGCTTTTTCAAGAATGGCAGAGAAGTCAACTGATGCGGTCGACGATGACTGTCCGCCCATCATCGGGGGCATTCCTGCAACATTTCTTTTTGGTGCAACTGTTTCGCCGAAAACAAAAAGCATTGCCGTCATTAATACTCCGCCGGCGAGCAGCAGCACTTGTTTACTCTTCACCCTCATCACCTTTTTGATCTTTCTTGGGAATTGAGCTGTGCACTTTCTCTTTGAACACATCGGCTGCTTTAAATGCAGGAATATAATGTTCGGGAATTATGATCGCTTCATTTTTGCTGATGATGCGACCGATCTTTTGTCTGCGCTTTTTCAGAATGAAACTGCCGAAGCCGCGTATGTACACGTTTTCTCCGCTCTTGAGTGAATCCTTTACTTCATTGAAAAATGATTCCAGCGTTACCATTATGTCCACCTGAGAGATGCCCGTTTTATCGGATATCTTTTTTACTAAATCTGCTTTTCTCATTTTGACTGTTTATGAAGGTAATACGGATATTGTCGGGGCAAAGTTCGATAAATTTTCTTATAGGAATTTTTGAAGCATCATTGAACAGGATTTTGTTTTCCATTTTTGAAGCCGGTTTGCAATGAATAATAATTCCTTCACCCGAAAGCTGATGCAATGGCATCACAGGAACAAGCGTGATCTTCCCTGGAAGAAAACAAGGGACCCTTATAAAATATGGCTGTCAGAAATCATATTGCAGCAGACGCGCGTGGAACAGGGATTGCCGTATTACAAAAAAATGATCCGGCGTTTTCCCTCTGTAAAACAGCTCGCTGCCGCCAGTGAAGATGAAGTGATGCATGCCTGGCAGGGATTGGGATACTATTCGCGGGCGCGAAATCTGCATTCTGCAGCAAAGCAAATCGTCGATGATCATGATGGAAAATTTCCTTTGACCTATGATGATATTCTCAAGTTGAAAGGAGTTGGCAATTACACGGCAGCTGCCATTGCTTCGTTTGCTTTCAATCTTCCGCATGCCGTGGTTGATGGAAATGTTTACCGGGTGCTTGCGAGAGCTTTCGGAATACGTGATGACATCAACTCTTCCGCTGCGAAGAAAAAATTTTCAGCACTGGCGAATGAAATTCTTGACAAGAAAAATCCGGCCGGCTTCAATCAGGCCATCATGGACTTTGGCGCGTTGATATGCGCTCCGGTTCCCAGGTGTCATAACTGTTTCTTCAAAAACTCTTGCTATGCATTTAAGCGTAATGCAACAGCAGAGTTGCCAAAGAATGATAAGAAGCAGAACATAAAAACCCGGTGGTTTCACTTTTTTATCTTGGAGCGTAATGGTTTTCTAATGATTGAAAAAAGAACCGGGAATGACGTTTGGAAAGGTCTTTATCAGTTTCCAATGATCGAAACTTCATCTTTTCAAAATGCTGCTGATGCGGTTCACTTTGCGCTGGAAGAAAAAATTTTTTCGATGAGAAAGCCGAGGATTTTAAATGTGTCATCCGTCATTGAGCATCGGCTCAGCCACCAAACCATCAATGCGCAATTCATACATGTGGAAGGAAATACTTCTTTCAGGAATCAGAATACGGGATGGAGAAAAATCAGGAAAGCAGAGCTGAAAAAATTTCCCTTTCCAAAATTAATTTTGAATTATTATAAAAAGTATTTACATTAGTTTCCTCATTTTCTAACCAAAAACACAAAATCATGCGTGGCCTTAACAAAGTAATGCTTATTGGCAACCTCGGCGCCGACCCTGAAGTGCGTCGATTAGAAAGCGGTGCAGTTGTTGCTCAATTCAGAATTGCGACAACTGAAACTTATAAAGACAAAAGCGGCAACCGTGCTGAGCAAACCGAATGGCACAACATTGTAGTTTGGAACAAGCTTGCCGAAGTCGCTGAAAAATATCTTAAGAAAGGAAGCAGTGTTTATGTAGAAGGCCGTATCCGCTCGCGCGAATACACTGATAAAAACAACATTCAGCGGCGTGCTTTTGAAATTGTTGCCAATACATTTCAAATGCTTGATCGCAAGCCTGAAGGTGCTGCCGGCGGTGGCGGCGTAGCTGCGGCTGAAGCCGACACTGTAACGGATGAACCCATGGTTGATGATCTTCCGTTCTAAGCTTCGCTGAAATTCTCCTACCGGATTAACTTCGCAGAATAAACTTCACCAATTTGAGCGAGTGGGACGGTAGTGTATTCAGTTTGCAATGCAACATTCATTTGTTGCTTGTCTCTTCCCTTCGAACCGAAGTGCTCATTTTCACAGCAGGAATTGTTGTGCTGGTGTGGCTGAGTTTTTTGATAAGCGGAGGTGAGCATGCGCTGTTTGCAATTACGCCGAGCGAATTGAATACGCTTCAGGAAAAAAATCCGAGAGCGTTTCGCAACATTCAGCGCCTGATCGTTCGCCCGCGTCATCTGCTCGTGCTTGTGAAAACGCTGCAGATGATCATCAATGTTACGATCCTGTTTCTTGCAGCGAAAATCGGTGTCCATCTCTTTCACGGCTCAGTGTTATCCTGGCTCTGGTATTTGCTTGAGCTGATTTTCTTCATTATGATTTTGCTGCTGTTTCAGGAAATCATTCCGAAATACTTTGCGGGAAGGCACACACTTCGCTGGTCGCGGTGGATGGGTACACCGCTTTTCTGGATGAACAATCTTCTTTTTCCGTTCACTGAACTCATCATTGAATCATCGCAGTGGATCGAAAAAAGATTTGCGAGGGAAAATGAAGGAAAAGAAGAAGAGCTGATGGAAAAACCGGAGGAGCAATTAGCCGAAGAAAGCAGTGATGTGCAGGATACGCCTTTGCTGACCGGCTTGCTAAAGTTCAGAACTACTCTGGTTAGGCAAATTATGAAATCGCGGTTGGATATTGTTGCTATTGATGAAAAAACGTCTTTTGAACAGCTCCTGAAGACTTTGCGTGAGACAAGGTACTCGCGCATCCCGGTGTATCGCGGCAGTATCGATGGAAAAATTCTCGGAATTCTCTACACGAAAGACCTTCTCACTTTTTTACAGGACGGAAAAGAGAAACAGTGGCAATCACTTCTGCGTCCCGCTTATTTTGTTCCTGAAGGAAAAAATATTTCCGAGTTACTGCAGGAATTGCAGCAGCAGCAAAAACATTTGGCAATTGTTATTGATGAGTACGGCAGAATATCCGGTCTCGTAACGCTTGAAGACATCATAGAAGAAATTATCGGAGAAGTGCGCGATGAAACGGATGAGCGCATTGAGGTGGATTACATTCAGCTCGACAATCTGAATTATATTTTTGAGGGAAAAACCACGATCAGCGATTTCTGCCGCATCATGGGCATCAGCGAAGATTTTTTTGAAGAAGCCAACATAGAATCTGATTCGCTTGGCGGATTGCTTCTTGAAATGAGAGGCACTATTCCCAATCCCAATGACACCATCGAATACCACGGATTTGTTTTCACCGTTCTAACTCTGGAAAATTATCGTATCAGGAAAGTGAAAGTGACAAGAACGATGGTGGATGAACGTTCGTTGACGGAAGAATGAAACAATTTAGCTTGAAAGAAAAATTTTTCCAATTCATCTCAATGCTGGCGGTTGTGACTATGATCACTTCGTGCGAGCGTAGTTACACGCCCAAGCCACGTGGTTACTTCAAAATCGTTTTGCCGCAGAGAGGCTATCAGCATTTTGATAACGGCGCGTGTCCGTTTTCTTTCGACTATCCGTCTTATGGTGTAATCAACCGCGATACAGTTTTTCTTGACACAGTGCCTGATAATCCCTGTTGGTTCAATATTACATTTCCTTCACTGAATGGAAATCTTTACCTGAGCTACAAAGAAATTAGCGATAAAAATTCACTGGAGAAACTGATTGAAGACTCTCATCAGCTTACGTTTCGACATACTGTGAAAGCTGATTTCATTGATGAAAATTTTCTTCACACACCCAATCATGTTTCAGGAATTTTGTTTGATGTGGGAGGGAATGCTGCTTCGGCATTGCAATTTTATGTGACTGACAGCACAAAACATTTTCTTCGCGGCTCACTGTATTTCTACAATGTTCCCAATGCAGATTCAATCGCACCTGTGTTGAATTTCATTCGCCCTGATGTAATTAAGATGATTGAAACACTGAAATGGAAAGAAGAATGATATTTCGGAATTAGTGTCCCGGCTCCCGCTCGTAAAAAGCATATCCGCCTTTTTGATAAAGAAATTTCATTCCTGAAATATTCTCGACGTCGTGCATGGAAGTTGACTTTGCTGCGAAATACGCTGGACGATCAATGTTTCCTTTCTGCAGCCAATCATCAGAATGACTTTGCGGCGGATCGCCGGGTTGTTTTCTGAAATAGAAATACTGAGCATAACTCTTGAAGCCAAATGTGGTGACGTAAACTTTTTTTCCCTGCAGTGACTGATAAAATTCGATTGCCGGGCCCTGTGAATATTCTTCGATCTTCGGAACTACAGCTTTCAAATAAATAAATAAGCAAAGTGCTGTACTTAGATATGCCAAAGAAATTCCCGTCAGCAATTTTTTCCTTATAAGAAAGTAAGCGCCGGCACAAATGCAAACTCCATAAACAATGCCGATGGATGATTCAAATCCGCTCCAGTGAACCTCTGTTTTCAGACAATCAACGGCGAAAGAATCTTTGAGATAAGGAATGAGCGCTTCTTTGTGCTGCGCCAGCCACGGCGCACCAAAAAGCAAAAGAGAAAATGTAATTCCGAACAGCAAAAACAAAAAGATGAGCCAACCGGAAAATTTTTTCTTTTCATTGAGGTAGTTAGCAACGGTGTGTGCAGCGAGAAATGAGAGTGGGAAATAGGCAAGCGATGAGTAGTGAACAATTTTTGTTTTTACGATGGAAAACAAAAGCATGACCACCCAAAACAAAATGAGCATCCACTTTTTAAATTTCATCGGCGATGGCTCGCTGTAATTTCTTGTGAGTGCAGGAAGCGCGATGATTGACATCGGAAAACATCCCACCAGCACCACAACGAAGTGATAATAGAATGGCTCACCGTGTCCCGCAACCGGGTGCAGAAACAAATCGATTTGATATTGGATGAACTGATTGAAGAAACCGATTCCGTTATCCATCACATCCGCAAAAAACCAAACACCTGCGGTAAGAGTGAAAACCAGAATGAAAAGCAAAAGATGTTTGAATGAAACTACTTTTCTGAATCGCACACTGATCCAGAATACTGCGGCCACAAGCATAGAAATGAGCAATGCAACGGGACCTTTCGTAATGGTTGCGAGTCCAATGAACAATCCCGAGAGGGCAGCGAATTTTCCTCCGTGTTCTTTTCTATTCACCCAATGAACGCCACAGTAAATTCCAAGGAAAATAAAATAGTTGAACCACGGATCGATGATGCCGGATTTGAAATAGAGATGCGGAAGAAAGGATCCGAGCATGGAAAGCGACCACAGCATTCCGAATTTCTCATTGTAAAGTTTTCTTCCGATCAGAAAAAAAGTGACAAGCGTAATGATCCCCACGACCGCATTCGGAAAACGTGCCGCGAATTCATTCACTCCGAAAAGGTGCATGCTCGCTGCCTGCAGCCAGAAAAACAATGGCGGCTTTTCCCAGAATGGCTGAAAGTCGATTTGCACGCGAGAATAATTTCCGGTGACAAGCATTTCTCGCGCCGATTCAGCGAAATTGATTTCATCCCAATCGAAAAGATGAACAGCACCGAGGAACGGAATAAAAAAGAATGCAGCAATCGAAGCGACTATCAAAACATAAATCCAAACACTTCTCGTTTGCGGCATGTGCCGAAGTTAGCCAACTCACGAAGATTGTTTGGGCGAAGATTTTCGCCGAATGGAACGCAGGGCGAAGAAGATGTATGAGGCAAAAATGAGAATGCCGGCGGTCCAAAGAAAGGCGCTTATGAGGCGATTGATCGTGGGAGTTGTGCTTGCTGAATTCTCCTCATAGCGAAAAACCGGGTTAAGAAAAATTGAAGTGCCGTCCTCAAAATCAATTTGTGTTCGCACGTAAGTGTCGCCCGGTTTCAAAAAATATTTTGCTGACGCAGTGTTTTGAGCTTGCGCAACTTCTTTTCCTCCCTGGCCAATAAAATGAATTGCTTTTGCATTCCTATCCATAGAAACTTCCATCGTGTCATTTACAATTCTAAGTGAATTTAGTTTCGGAAATCCTTTTTTAAAGCGTTGAATTTTTTGCTCTATGGTTTCTCCCTCGCGAAAAGCGATGATCATACCATAAGCATTTCCTGATTTCAATGCACTCAAAATATTTTTCTCCGAAACTGCCGATGCATTCACCCAGGTGCAATTTCTTCCAACCTCATCCGGATCGGATGAATCATGCATGTCATCATCAGCAATGATGAATGCACGATGACCGGATGAAAGCGCCGAATCCCATTGCGGAAATGAATGCGTGGTGCTTCGCAAAACTTCAAGCAGATCATATCCCTGCAAGAAATGAAAATCATCAGGCGGAAAACCATTTCGCAAAACAGGGTGATTGATTGAAATCACCGCGCTGTCATTTTGTTTCAGGCAATCGAGCATGTGCTGCTTGTTGGAAAGTGTCTGTGGGAAAATGTAATCACCGAATTGAACCTGATGCGTTCCTAAAACCCCATGATGATTTTTCATGAAACCGTAGCCATGCTCATAGGCCGGAATGAAATTCGGTTTTTGATTTCCGTAATCATTCACTTTCTCATAGTCAGAAATGCAATGAACATCATAGCCGAGCGAATCATAAAGATTCCAGCACTGCTCAGCAGTTCCTTTTCCATTAGTCAAGCCATTCCATGCATACACATGGGCGTGAAAGTTGCACTGCTTCCATGAATTTGAATCTGAATCTTCATAAGGATTGAACAATTCTGAACCTGAAAACTTCTTTGCCTGAGGAAAGGCATAATACGGGCAAAAGAGATATTGATTGACTGCTGCATAAAGAATAAGACCGAAAACAAGAATGAGAAGCCAGCTAAGGAATTTCATCAACGGCGAAATTAGCAATCACACGCCGAGCACTTCTTTGAGTTTGGTATAACCTGTTTTGCTCACTGGAATATGCCGGCCTGATTTAAGAATGGCAATATGGTTTTCCTTTTCATACGGATCAATGCGCGTAATCTGTTGCACATTCACGATATACGAACGATGTGTGCGAACAAAAATGTGTGCGTCGAGATTCTGTTCGAAGAAACTCATGGTTTTATTTTTCAGGAAAGCTCCTTCTTCCGTCATCACCATCACATAATCATCAGCAGCTTCGAGAAAATGAATGGTGTGCACAGGAATGATTTTGATTTTGTTTCCGGTTTTCACCACCACACGTGAGTTCTGCGGCGGATTTTGTGACGTGGCTTCCAGAAGTTTTTCAGTGCTTGCCTGGGTCGAGACAGATGATTTTCTATCGAGAAATTTTTTTACGGCTGAATCAAAACGTTCTTTACTGAAAGGCTTCAGCAAATAGTCGACAGCATTAGCTTCGAATGCTTTGATCGCATATTCATCGAACGCCGTGGTGAAAATGATGGCCGGTTTTTGATCTACGAGCTCGAGCATTTCAAATCCGTTGATCTTCGGCATCTGAATGTCGAGGAAGAGAAGATCAGGATTTGTTTCCTGAATCATCTTCACACCTTCAAATCCATCATTGCATTCCCCGGCAATTTCAATTTCAGGAAATGAAGCGAGATATTCTCTCACTACGCTGCGTGCGAGCGGTTCATCGTCGATCAGTAGTGCTTTCATTCGTTTACTGCGGAATTTTTACTGTGGTGGTAAAAATTTTTTCGGCTGCTGATGTTTCGAGGAGGTCACTTCTTCCGAAGAGCAAAGATAACCGACGCTGCACAGAGGCCAAGCCAAAACCGGTACCTTTATTCGGAGCCGATGTTTCAGGATCAAATGGATTTTCAACTGTAATGATGAGCTGATGATCCTTCGCTGTGGCACGAATCTGAATCGTTACCGCTTCAGTGGTATCATACAATCCGAATTTGATCGCATTTTCAACAATGGGCTGAAGCAATAATGCCGGCATTTCCATTTTCATTGTGTCCGGCTCACAATCAATTTTGGTGAGCAGTCGGTGACCGAAACGAACTTTCTCAATGTCGAGATACAGCTGAAGATGGTGCAGTTCCTCTTCAAGTTTCACTCGTTGCTGATCATCTTTTCTCAGTGTGCCGCGAAGAAATTCTGAAAGTTTCTGCACCATCTCTTTGGCTTCCTGCGGCCGCGAACCGATCAGCGCATTAATTGAATTCAGGCTGTTGAACAGAAAATGCGGTTGCAATTGCTGACGCAATTTGAACAACTCGGCATCTCGCGAAAGTTTTTCTGCTTCTTCTTTTCGCTGATCGATTTCTTTTTCTTTCTGCAATTCACCCCACAGCACAGAGAAAATGATCATCAAACCCAGAAGCAATGCACCAATGGCAAATCGAACCGGCAATGAATCCTGCACGAAATTCAGGTAGCCGTTTCCTTTCAGAATAAAATTCAGAACTCCCCAGGTGGCCAGAAGCCATCCTCCTGCAATCACCATGCACCACAAAAAAAGATAGATGAAGCGATTCGATTCAGGTACATAAAACCTGAGTGCATTTACCACAGCGAACAGCGCAATCGCAAGCAATGCATTGGTGACAGCAGAATCGATGAGGTTGAGTTGCCACGGTACTTCGAGCATTTGCAGCATCTTCAATTGCACTGCTGTGATCACCACTATGGCTCCGACAAAAATCCAGCGATAGCGATTAATTGAAAACGGCGAAGAGATCACACGGCGAAGTTAGAAGCACGGGAGAAAATTTTCATCATAACGAAGCCGCAATGCTGCGGATTTTCTTTTGATGCCTTCGATGAATAGATCTGCGGAATCCTGTTCGGTGATTCGCGACCATACTTCGACGCCGTCACTTGTGTTTACTTCATACAATTCGGAAACATCGATGAACTTCCACTGCACGATTCGGCGTTGTTCATTCACGAAGGAATCTTCTTCCTGGACTCCTAAACTGCGGGCTTTTTCCAAAGCATCTTCTTCATTCATGGCAGAAATGAGGCGAAGCTGTTCATCAAATTGTGCTGTGTGGTTTCCGTTTCCGCAGATGATCTGGTAGTTGATTTTTGCAAGAAAATGTTTCATGGTGGAAGGATTTTATTATTTCGAATTTTGAATTGTCAATTTCGAATTGATTTACGATGGCTTACTGCGTATTGCTTACCGAATTAATAGCTCACGATTTCAATTCCACCAAAGGTGGTTGAGCCTTTTAAGACAAGAACCTTTGTGTGGTCAACGTTGGCCGAAGGCATTCGCTTGTCATCGATACCGCCGAAAATAGCCGACATATCGGATTTGATTTCCCAGTGAGAAGGAACAATTAGCTTCGTGCCGCCGAAAACTTGTGACACCTCAAGCATCACGGTTCCCTGGATGTCAGCTTGCATGAAGTTCAATTCAGTGCCGCCAAAAACATTTGACACATAACCGCCTTTAAAATTTTTCGAGAGAATATTTTTCTTCAGCCCGCCAAAGGCCGTGGAATAATTGAGCACATCATCACTCCCCATTTTATCCGGTGATAATTCATGGGTTTTCGACCACTGTTGCCAGTCCTTCCAGTTTCTTCTGCGCGGCTTGAGAATGAGAAATATGCCCAGCACAATCAATGCAACCGGCCAGAGGTATTGATGCCATGCAATATCGGGATAAATATTTCCTACCAGAAATACGGCTCCGATAAACATCAGAACAAACCATCCTGAGTCGCGAAAGTTGTGTTTGATTCCGATAATGAAGCCAAACCCGATTAAAATCATCGGCCAGGAAAAAAGCCAGTAAGGAACAGGAAAACTAAGTTGCCTCAACAGCCATAATGCTCCGATAATGATAATCAATAAGCCAATCCAAACTCCGTTGGTTCCTCGATTGCGATCTGTGCGTTCCATTTTGAAAATTTTAGAATACAAAACTACCGTCGCTCACCGCGCCGGGCAAGATGATTTAGGTAAGCGACAGGGTAGTATCGGTGAACGGCGGGAATTCGTCGGTGAAAAAGGACCGGGATTTTAGGATTTATGGATTAGCACAATTTTTCCCAATCCTTAACTCCCGGCACCATTATCGTAGCTAATCTTAAATGCTGGTGGATGACTCAACGTTTGGAAGACAACGCAATAGCGTTCAGTGAGACGAATCAATGCAGAAATTTTTTCTTCATCGGCATCCGTGTCAAGAGAAAAATGCAGTCGGATATTTTTGAATCCAACGGGCGCATCTTTCGCAACGCCGAGTGTTCCTCTGAAATCAATGTCGCCATCGGCAATCACTTTTGCATTTCGAAGTTGAATGTCCAAAGCTGCTGCAACAGCTTTTAACGTGACTCCGGCGCACGCTACCAAGGATTCGAGCAACAAATCTCCTGAGCAAATTTCTTTGCCGCTTCCGCCCGTGGCCGGATGAAGTCCTGCCACCACTATTCCATGCTTCGTGTGAACATCGAAGGTGACTTCAGCTCCGGCAGTGCCTTGCGCGTGCAGGGCGATGACGGCGGATTCCGGATGTTCCTTGTATTGGGATTTAAGAGGCGCTTGCAGCGCACGAATTTCCTGTGAAGTCATAAAATTCAATATTGAAAGTTTTCGAGAATGGGCCTCATTTCCGGCCGGGCGAATGGTTCAAAGAAAAATTTTGCCACCATCGCATTGAAGAGTTGAGGATTCTGGACAGGAATCATGTGCGTAGCTCCGGGAAAGATACAGAGCTGCGCATGTGGAATATTTTCGAAAATCTTGTCCGTGTGCTCAAGAGTAATGATGTCTTTGTCACCGCACATGACAAGTGTTGGCGCAGAAATTTTTTTCAAATCGCTGAGCGGAATGTGAGGCTGATTAGCGAGCAGGTCAAGATATTTTTTGTAAACAGCCCAGGGCTGACTTGTGTCCTTCTTCGCGATCATCCCATCTACGTGTTTATTCTGCTTATCAACCCAGCGAATCGCCCAGTCATAAACTGCTGTTGAGTCAGGTTGAAGATTCGCACCCATGGCCGCAAGCTTTCTCACTTTTTCAGGATGCCGGATAGCTAGCAACAATCCGAGAATGCCACCGTCGCTCCATCCGAGCACGTAAGCTGAATCGACATGAAGTGTCGTAAGCAGCGCAGCCCAATCATCAGCCATTTGCTCATAGGTTAATCGTCCGTTACCAGCTTCTGATTTTCCATGTGCACGACTATCGGCAGCAATTACATGATAGTGCTTCGAGAAATAATCAATCTGGTATCCCATGTCGAGAATACTTCCGCCATTGCCGTGAATCAAAATCATCGGCGCACCTGTTCCATATTCTTCATAATACATTTTGATGCCGTTCACCTCAGCATATTTTCCTGCTTGCGCATTGTTCCCATAGGGTATATTGAAATGCATTTCCGGCATTTGCGCGGATAAATGAAATACAGTGAGAAGTAAGAAGAAGATAGTGAGAAGTGAGATGTGAGCTGTAAGATGTGAGAATTTAGAGGAGAGGCGTGAAAGCTTTTTCATTCCTGGTAAATTAGTTTCGTGAAAGGTAATAAGAGAATGCGAGTAGTGTTTTCATTTACTCGAGAGAGTCGTGGTGAGCTTGTCGAACCATTTGCAAAGGCCATCGCAAACCTTCGACAGTCTCCGGGAGACCTTTCCGTGACAGTAACTCGTGGTGTTTTAACTCATGTTCTTAATAATCTCATCGCCGAATTCTGAACACTTCAATAATGTGGCTCCATCCATGAGGCGATGGAAATCGTAGGTGACGCGCTTGGATGCAATTGCTTTTTCAATTCCTTTGTGAATGAGATCGGCTGCTTCATTCCAACCAAGATGTTCCATCATCATCGCGCCGCTGAGAATTACGGAGCCGGGATTCACTTTATCCTGATTCGCATATTTCGGAGCCGTGCCGTGTGTGGCTTCGAAAATTGCATGGCCGGTGATGTAATTGAGGTTTGCGCCGGGTGCAATGCCGATGCCGCCGACTTGCGCAGCGAGCGCATCAGAAATGTAGTCGCCATTCAAATTGAGTGTGGCGATCACATCAAATTCATCGGGGCGCGTGAGCACTTGCTGAAGGGTGATGTCAGCAATGGCGTCCTTCACTAAAAGTTTTCCTCCGGCGATTGCTGATTTTTGTTCGGCGTTGGCTGCATCTTCACCTTTTTCCTTTTTCGTTTTCTCCCACATGGCCCAGGTGTAAACCTGAGTCGGGAAATATTGTTCAGCGATGGCGTAACCCCAATCGCGGAAGGCGCCTTCAGTGAATTTCATGATGTTGCCTTTGTGAACGATCGTTACATTTTTTCTTTTGTGCTGAAGCGCATAAGAGATGGCACTGTGAATAAGACGGACGCTTCCGCTCCAGCTCACGGGCTTAATTCCAATGCCGACCATCACTTCATTGTTCACGTTCGGTGCGCCCACCATTTTCCAGAAGGACTCATTTTTTTCTTTTGTGCCGAAACGGATCTTGTTAAAGTCTTTCGGAAATTCTTTAGCGAGAAAATCCAAAACTTTTTGCGACTCGGGAGTTCCTGCTGCGTATTCAATTCCTGCGTAAATGTCTTCTGTGTTTTCGCGGAAGATGACGATGTTGACGAGCTCAGGATGTTTTACAGGAGAAGGTGTTCCCTGAAAATATCTTACGGGCCGAAGGCAAACATAGAGATCGAGAATCTGGCGCAGCGCTACGTTGAGTGAGCGAATGCCGCCACCAACAGGAGTTGTGAGCGGACCTTTTATTCCAACCAAATATTCTTTGAAGATGTCGAGTGTTTCATCAGGCAGCCAGCTTCCGGTTTGCTTAAATGCTTTTTCTCCTGCTAAAACTTCTTTCCAGAAAATTTTTTTCTTACCGCCGAATGCTTTGTCCACGGCAGCATCCATCACACGCACGGATGCACGCCATATATCAGGACCGGTGCCGTCGCCTTCAATGAACGGAATAATGGGATCATCGGGAACATTTCGTTGCCCGTTTTGCATGGTGATTTTAGTTCCGGTCATAATTGAACAATCAATTTTAAGTGAGGTGGTAAAAGTAAAGTTGGAATGTGAGATTGGGAAAGAGAATTGCGAATGAAAACTAGTGAACCGCTTCTTCAACTTTCTCTTCACGCTTCACCGGTTGCGCAACAAATGGAATCACGATCGTAAACGTGCTGCCCTTTCCTTCTTCGCTCTCGAGCTGCAGATCCCATTTGTGAGCGGCGATGACGAGCTTCAGGTAATGTAACCCCAGTCCGAATCCTTTTACATCGTGGATGTTTCCGGTGGGCACGCGATAAAATTTCTCGAATATTTTTTCCTGAAACTCTTTTGAGATTCCGATCCCGTTATCGCGCACGGATAAGAGCACGTGTTCGTTTTCATTTTTAGTGATGATCTCGATCACCGGCATCTGCGTTGTGTATTTGATTGCATTGTCGAGCAGCGTGTAGATGATGTTGGTGAGATGAACTTTATCGGCGGCAATAGTGCATTGTCCGGCATCGAGATGATAGTAGAGCATGCCGCGGTCTTCAAGCTTGAGAGAGAAATTCGGAATTACTTCACGAATCAATTGATGGAGGTCGAGCTCTTCGAGGTGAAGTTCAATTTTGTCGCGCTCCATTTTCGCCATCTGCAAAAGTTTGTCGACCTGAGTGCGCAATCGTTCGGTTTCGTTCTTGATAATACTCGCGTATGTTTGAAGGCGTTCAGGATGATCGAGAATATCTGAACTGCTGAGTGTTTCCGCAGAAATACTTATGGTGGCGATGGGGGTTTTGAATTCATGCGCCATGTTGCTGATGAAATCTTTCTGCATTTCAACCATGCGTTTCTGGCGCAGGATAACGAAGATGGTGTAGGCGAAATAGAAAACGGCAAGCAATAAAACCATCGAAGAGAAAATCCAGATTGTCATCTTCACCCCAATGTAAGCCGAACGACCGGGGAAATAGACGACAACGTAATACGTACTGCGGGTAAGATTTGGTAAATCGGAAGGGATCTGATAAAGCTTATCAGCTTGCTTCATCTTAACTGATTGATGAAATACGGCTGAATCATCACTCACGTCATAAATCGTGTATTCAAAATCTATATCGAGATTGGGATAGGCAAGCTCAGTGCGCAAATAATAATCGAGCATATTGCAATCAATCTTGTCATTGATGCTGATCTTGAATTGCCGTGAAGAGATTTTACTTACAATATCGATTGGAAGTATGCTGCTCGTAGAGGAAATATCATTTCGTTCTGCCACACGACGCAGCGCCAGAAACACAGCCTGATCGAAATTCGACTCTTTCACCAGCGTCGCTTTCCGAAGCCAGAAAATCTGCGTGATCAAAGCACCGGTGATGCAAATCATTCCAAGAATAAGAATGATGCGCAGCGGCGACTTCTTCTTCATGGTGTGAAGTTAGTGATTCGTAAGAAGAGAGCAGTTAACGAAAAAAACCTCAAATCAAATTGTGGCGCTTGAGCAGAGGACTATGATTTCACTACCAGTCGAAAACCGACACCGTGAATATTTTCAATGGCGATGCGCGGATCATCTTTGAGATATTTCCGAAGGCGCGAGATGAATACGTCGAGGCTTCTTCCGAGAAAGTAATCATCTCTTCCCCAGATTTGTTTCAATAATTCTTCGCGCGGAACGAGCTGATTCTGGCGCAACACAAGAAATCGGAGCACTTCGCCTTCACGCATTGTAAGAGAGAACCGCTCTTTATTTTTGGTGAGAAGAAGATTTGAAAAATCAAACTGGAACTTTCCGATGGTGATCACGCCCGGAGATTTGTCAGCAGGTACGGCCGTTTTGCTTCGGCGAAGAAATACATCCACTTTAAAAAGTAACTCGTCCATGCTGAACGGCTTGATGAGATAATCATCTCCGCCGATCTTGAATGCGGCTAGTTTATCATCGAGCAAAGATTTAGCCGACACAAAAATGATCGGCACCTGATGATTGGATGTCCTGATTTTCTCGGCCATGGTTATGCCGTCCATCTTAGGCATCATGATATCGAACAGGCAGAGATCATAGTTTTCTTTTGAGAACTGCTCGATGCCTTCCACGCCATCCTTGCACAAGGTCACATCATATCCCTTCCGTTCCAGATTATCTTTTAAAACAAATGATAGATTCGAATCATCCTCGGCAAGAAGAATTTTTGCTTTCAGGTTCGGTAGCATAGAATGAATTTCAATTCGGGTGCGAATTCCGCTGCAATATTAGTTTAACGGTAAAAGAAAAACCAAACATACGAAGCAGAAACATCGTGTGATAATTTCCATTAACGCAAATACAGGCTTTCAGTTGTTAATGCTTCGTGAATAGGCAAGCCATTCTGATTTCAAATCAAAATGGCTTGCCGGATCTTTCTGAAAGCTTATTTGTGGATCACATTTATTCTCGTTTGCAAAATCGTATGATCGTCCTTTTGCAGTGAAAGGATGTAAATGCCTTCAGCCAATCCGCCGACATTGAATGTCATCTCTTCAGCGCTCCCTGGAACATCAAGGTTCAGCATTCGCTGGCCAATTGAATTGATGAGTTGAATTTTTTCTGCATTCAATCCTGAAAGACCGGAAATGGTGATTACATCATTAGCCGGATTGGGATAGATCACAGTCGCATTTCCGATAATTCCGTTAATCACTGTAGGCAAGTCAACTATACTGCATGAATCTGCCGTGGTCATGCAAATCGAATCATATACACCCAAACAAACAGTGTAAACACCACCACTGGAATAAATATGACTTGGATTTTCTTCTGTACTTGTCCCTCCATCACCGAAATCCCATGAATAAGTTGCACTGCCGTTGTCAACAGATGTGTTTGTAAACGTCACATTGAGCCCGGACTGAGAGAAAGTAAATGAAGCAACAGGTTGTGATGATACTTCGATTGTGTTGGATATCTGAGCTGAGCATCCTGCTTGAGTTGTGATTGTAAGCGTTATTGTGTGCGTACCTGAGTTGCTGAAAGAGTGTGTTGGATTTTGATCTGAAGAAGTGTTTCCGTCCCCAAAATTCCATAACCATGTTGTAACCTGGTCACCTTCTCCGGCAATAGACTCATCAGTAAAATTGATTTCAGTGTTTACACATGTATTTGCAGATGTAATAAAAGAGACGGTGGGAGAATCAACAATCTGAACAGATGCTGAATACTCATTGGAGCATCCTGCCTGAGTTTGTACCAAAAGATCAACTGTGTAGGTTCCGGGGCTCAAATAAAGATGAGTTGGATTTTGTTCTGTTGAAGAGTTTCCGTCACCAAATTCCCAGCTCCATGAATTCAGCACATCGCCATTTCCGGCAGTTGAAAGGTCTTGAAAGTTCACCTCACTTCCTCCACAGGTCAGTGAAGGCGCACTGAAGTTGGCTACAGGAGGTGCATGGACCTGCACTGTATTTGTTGAAGCATCACTGCAGTTAATACCGGTTACTGTAAGCGTCACAGTATAATTCCCGGAGGCAGCGAAAGAGTGAATCGGATTTTGTTCAGTGGAAGTGTTTCCGTCACCGAAGCTCCACTGCCAGCTGGTTAATGTATCGCCATCCGCTACTGTCGAAAGATCATGAAATTGCAATGCCGATCCCGCACAACTTCCACCAGAAACAGAGAATGAAGCTGTCGGTGCCTGATCGACATGAAACGATTTTGAAATAGAATTCGAACAGCTCAGCGAATTTGTTACGGTGAGCGTAATGGTATAATCACCACCTGAAGCATAGGTGTGATTTGGATTTTGATTGGTTGAAGTATTCCCGTCCCCCCAGTTCCACGTCCACGAAGTGAGTGTGGAACCCGGAGCTGTTACAGTTTGATCATTGAAATGAAGTTGTGTTCCGGAGCATCCGATTTCAGGAGCGATAAAATTCGTGATCAAGCATGTTGAACTGTTTGCTGGCGTGCACGTGGCGTACTCAGAAGAATTGCCATCAACCGTAGTGGTGACAGCAGTTACTTCTCCGGAAACGCCTCCCGTTTCTACCTTGTAAATTCCTGCCGAATTAGCGAACACTGTTCCAATGATAGAGTCTCCTTCGCAATGACTGCATGCATCATCGAAAAAAACATCGACCGTGGCATTGGGATAAGTAATTCCTGTAACACCCACAGTTGTTGCAATAAGAATGGAAGGCGCCTCAGTGGCATTGTCGCCGCCATTGAATGTAAATCCGCCATTGCCCGATACCTGGGAATTACAGTAAGTGAGGTTTCGCATCACAGAAATGTTGAAGCAAGAGTTGTCCTGGAAGTAAATGGCCTCATTCCCATTGTATGCAATCACATTTCTTTTGGGAGTTTCAGTTCCTCCGATCTTGTCAGTGTTCGAACCGGACGTCAGATAAATTCCGTAGGTGCCGTTTCCTAATGGATTCATTCCTGAAACATCTGTACCGATATAATTGGCCTGAATTGTTGATGCGGTAAATGAACCATAAATGGCTGCAGCTGTGTTTCCGGAAATGATATTGCGTTCAAACGTTGAGTCACCACCGATTTCAACATTGTAATTATTTCCGCTGGCGTAAATGCCGTATTGGTTTGGTATTGCTGTTGTTCCGCTTAAATCAGTACCGACAAAGTTTGCATTCATATCAACGAACTGCGACTCGACAATGTTGACTCCATACACATTGCCGGAGATCACATTGCTTCCGTCAGATAATCTTCCGCCAATTGCTACGGCGTAAGAGTCATCAATCCAAATTCCGCTGGAAACAAAAGTTCCTGTCTGCTGCGCAGTATCTATTCCGATAAGGTTGTTAAGAATGTTGATGTGATTGGTTCCATAGATGTAGATGTCAGCAGATGTGCAATTGTAGATCGTGTTACCTTTACTCTCTCCGCCGACCTGGTTATATCCTTTAACAATTGTAATTCCGTCCCCGAAATTTTGAATTAAAAATCCATATATCTCGCAGGAATCTGCGTTGAGATAAAAAGCTTGTGCGAGTGTGCTGGCTGTAGTGATCTGGATTTTTGAATTGGAAACTCCAAAAGAGTTTCCCGGCTGGGTAGTTCCATCAATTAAAGTACGTTCGTTGATTTGTGGTAATTCGGTAAGCAACATAATCGTGCGGCTGGCTACATCGGTACCCGGCAGGTTGAAAATAATTGAATCAGCACCGGGGTTACTGTTGGCTTGAGTAATGGCATTGCGAAGTGTTCCTGCACCATCGTCAGCATTTGACGTAACAATGAAAGTGCTGGCTTGCGCAGTGAAGGAAAAAATTAGAACTAGGAAAAACGCGGCGAGTAATTGAGGTTTCATCTTTTATAGAGTTTATGTGATCGAAATACTTTGTACTGATTGCGAGCATAAATGGATTCACAATCGTGAAATATTATTCAAAATTCCGACAGTTTTTGGAAGTGATTGTTAACCATTTCGGCTAATTTAATTTGGGATGAAATATTTACAGAATAAAACTCAATGGATTTTGAACACTGTTAGAAAAAAGTGTATCTGAAAAAAAAGCCGCTTGTTCAGCGGCTTTTTTTACCTTAATAAATATTTTGCCTACAGCCCGAAAGCGTAATAATATTCTCCGGGATAATCAGGGTATCTTCCTTCGATCATCACACCGCCTTTCTTGTTCGCCAATGCCTGATTCAGGTCATCAATGGTTTTAATAGGCTGGTTGTCGATTTTCGTAATGATGAATCCTTCTTTCATGTTTGTGTTGCGTGCAAGTTTTCCATCCATCAGCTTTACCACTTTCACGCCGCCATCAAGGCCGAGTTCCTTTTGTTCCTTTGATGTGAGATTTGCAAAGTCTGCACCGAGCAATTCCACAGAAGTCGGCGTTTCTTTTTTCACCATTGAAGTATTGCCTTCTTTATTCTTGAGAACGGCTGTTGTAGTTTTCTCTTTTCCGTCACGTTTGTATGTTACTGTAATCTGATCACCCGGATGGTAGCGCGAAACCATTTCCTGTAATTCGGGAGAGGAGTTCACTGCTTCGTCATTGATCTTCGTGATCACATCACCGGCTTTTAATCCGGCAGCCTGAGCTGAACTTCCATCGTTAACTGTATCAACATAAACTCCATTCAGGTCATCGAGATTTTGCTTCTTAGCTAATTCATCAGTGATGGTTGTGATTCCGATGCCGAGATAACCGCGTTGCACAACACCGAACTTCAGAAGGTCATTTACAACTTTGCTCAC